>VTLG01015680.1_pt1 | contig 52598 bp, 85 predicted proteins | sample 4694571 | NCBI WGS metagenome assembly VTLG01 (sample SAMN12604809, study PRJNA352737) | marine metagenome | biome: ENVO:00000447; feature: ENVO:00000209|ENVO:00000569|ENVO:01000036; material: ENVO:00002151; isolation source: viral sequences binned using virsorter ... | reverse complement strand
TAAGAAACTACAAGCACAATGTAAAGAAGCAGTTGAGACACAAATAGCAGCAGTAAAACAATTGACTGCTAATAAAAGATTAGACTTTGAAATCGCACGTCTCAAAAATTGTGGCGAACTTAAAAAAGAAGGTATTATATTCCACCCCAAAAGCCCCTATGCTTCTGTATGTGCCGACGTAATGTTAATAAGTCCTGCTGGTGTTGTACATCCACATCAACATAGTCTTACTTCTTCAAAGCCTTCCGAAGTTCCATCACCGCCCGATTCCGATCTCTCTGAGCAAGAAGTCGTTCCCGAACAGAAAGACGTTTCTCCTCCTTCCCTCGGATGGCGTTTACCTTGGCAATCACCTTCTTCACAACAGGTTTCACCACCTTCAGAAGCAAATCCGCTAGGGGTTTTGCAAGTAGGGCAGAAGTTGTCGCCACAACAGCAATCCCCCCAGTCGTCACAGCAACTTGAGGAGCAGGGAGATACTGGGCAGTAAACGGAATATCTTCATATAAAATAATACATATTTTTCCATCATCACTTAATTTAAATCCAGAAACTCTTTCTGTTTTGTTCTGTGCAACATCTCCTATTCTAGGAGAATTTGGACCTGGACATTCTACATCATCATCTGGTAAAGTAACCTTACTTGTATCTGGTATATCCGATAAAGGTGGTGGTACTGGTGGTGGAGGTGCAGCAACTAAAGGCAACCTTTGCTCTGGTTCAAAATTAATAGCATCATAACTGGGATATGATCCATGAGGACACAATACGATTACCTGATTAGGATCATCATTAACTAAATCTTTATCCCATGGTTTACCTTCCCTATTATTATCCTGATGTGCCTCAACACATCCTGGAATTTCTACAATAGGAAATCCAAGATCTACTGTAACTGGAGGATGTATGTTAGGCAATACTGGAGGATGTACAGAATTAGGTTCTGGTATATAAACCGTAATATCACTAATACCTATATCATAAATCTGAGACATTCTGAACCTCTGAATTATCAGGGAGGATATCTAAATCTCCTACTACTCCACCTATAGCAATGAAGGCAGTAAGCACAGCACCAGCACCCCAGACCCATTTCTCAAGTGCTCTTATTCTTTCTCTTACATCTTCATTTAATTTTGTTACTCTCTCGTCTGTTCTATCAATTCTCTTATGGATCAACTCCATTCTACGAGTAGCATTCTCAAGAGTACTATCAATGACAGCAATCTTTACGTCTTGTTCTGAATCCTTTTCTGTAATGTCACTCATTTTTCTGCAGCATATAGAGCAAAGGTAGAAGTAGTTATAACAGTCATCATGTTAGCAATGTGTTGCTTAACATCAGAGTCACATACCTTACCAGGCATAAAGCATCCAAATATAGTTGCTCCTACTATTGCTAACTGAAAAAAGATTACAAACCTTATGAGGTTTATAACCTTATCCTTACTGTTTCTGTTTGGGTAATTGCTCACGATAATCTCCTGGTTGTATAGTTCTTACAACCCCTCCTGTTGATTTAGGTAACATCTCTGCTATAGCACTACGAACTTCTTCTCTTACTATGAGTTGAAGTTCTGATTGTCTTGCCTTAATTCTTTTATCAGGACCACCAGTTGCATTATCAATAGCAACATTACCACCTACAATAGATCCAGTGCCGACCACTGCAGCAGCTGTTCCATAGGTGGCAATCTTTTGTAAATCCATTAGACCGGATATGATTGTGGAAACTTAATAACATTATTTGGAATATAATCCCTAATGCCATCAGGAACCTTATCAAATGCAAGGTGTTCAATAGCCTTCATAGATCCTTCCAAACCATCAAGTTCTCTGTTTATAGAGATGTATCTATTATGAGCATATTCCAATTCACGTTGCTCAAGTTCCAATTCTTGTATTCTTTTTGTATATCTATACAAAAGTTGTTCATAACTGTTTACATTATTCATAAATTAGTACCTTATAATGGGGAAGATGGGACAGGAAGACCAAAACCACCAGCCGAATCAACAGGAGGTACAAGATCTGGTGTTCCTATAGGAAGTTCTCCTTCACCCAATCCATCAGGAAGTCCACTGCCTCCAAGAACACTTCCCATAAACTGAGATTTAACTCCATCAATGATGGATGCACGATTGAGGTATACGTATACCCCACTACCAACAACGGCACCAGATACAGCGAAAGACGCAAGAGCAAGTACATTAATTAATTTTTGCATTTTAGATAACCTAATTCTATGTATTGTCATTTAGTAATTTATTTATAAAAGACTGTTTGTAAATTATTTTACTCAACTAAAGTTCCAAATGATCTACGTATCACACGTAGTGCCTCTAAATCCATATTCTTTGTTCCTCCATCATATGCATGAGCATATCCTTCGGTAATCATCTGTTCGTTTAATGAAACATCAGAGTCGCCAACATAGAGCCAACCAAGAAGCCTACCATACTTCCCAACGCCACCCTTAAGTTCAGTTCTAATAACGAGTTCTTCATCACCTTTAATAGTCTCTTCTAGTTTTTCCTTTAACCAAGCAGTAGCATCTAATCCCAGTGCCTTCTCTTCCAAGTTTCTTGTTCTCTTCTCTGGCGTATCAACTCCTGCAACTCTAACTCTTTCTTTCTTGTATAACTCAAACCCAAGATCAATGGTGACATCAATAGTATCCCCGTCAACAACACGATTAATCTTCGTTACTCGGAAGTTGTAACAACTCTTCCGACTCGGTGGGATCATCGCACCCATATTCATACTCCATAAGTGTATTATTTAGCAACTCTTCTACTGTGGGTCTGTCTTGCTCAGACTTCCAATTTCTCATCTCCTGAATCATCGCATTCGGATTGAAGGGAGATGTTACCATGAGTAACGGGGTTAGGATTCCAATCATCGTACTTAAATATCCAGTATATTGTAACACATACTCCTACCAGAAGTATAGCTATCATAATATTTACACTCTGAACAACTTCACTCATGATACTTTAACCTTCCATTGAGAATTAGGATCTAGTTTATCCATATAATTAAACCCACTACCTTCAGGGTAAATATATTTTCCATTCTCATCAAATTGAGGACCAACTTTCTTTGCAGGATATGTGGGATAAGGTCTTAACCCTTCTCTCATCTCTCTACCCTTTCTTCTTCTCATCTGATTACCAGTCTCATGATCTTCAGGCATTTGTGGCCAAGAAGATCCTAAGATCCTTTTAATATCATCTTTAGTGTAACCTTTAATCTCTTTGTCTCCAGTCATCAGACCTCTCATTATGAAACCAGTCTACCACATCTTGTGGATCTCCAAAACCCCTACGATGATGAGTTGAATCGGGGTCTCCAATGTTCAACTCATTCAGAAAAGAATCTGTAGGATCTGTAGATATTCTTCTTGCAGTTTGTAACATACCTCTAGCAGCAGTATTTGCCTTTGCCAATTTCTCTGCCCAGATCATATCCTCCAGACTAACCTCAACTCCAGCACCTATGTCTTTACATATTGCTGTTAACCTTAAACGGTATTGTGTTGATAACATATGTTAATGTATGTAATTAATATAATTTATAACACTACTGATAGTGTCTAAACATATGCCTGTGCTGCAAGCCATGTTCCTAATGATAAAGAAGTTCCCATAATAGTTAACCTACTCATCCACCACATAATCTCATGCTTATATTTTGTTATTGTTTTCATGATTAATGTCCCATTGGGATACCTGCAGCCATAAAGTCACTGACTTTCTGAACTTCTTCACTCACACAATAGTCAACAAAATGAGGATGCTCCTGTAGATAGGGAACATCCTCTTTTGAGTGTTGTATTGCTTCATATGAATCTATAGCATACTCGCAGATTTCAAAGTGATGTAGTTCTGTGTCGTGATAACCGACTGTGTAATGCTTTTGTTGTGTCAGGGGCATGATTTTTCAATCCCATACTATCAAATATTTATAGCACGGATTGAGTAATTCTGCCTAGTTCAGTGTGGACTTCAACACTCTGTTAGAGTATCAACGCACCCAAAATAAATCCTTTACCAAATACAAGACACAACATCTGATAATCAGATAAGTTAAATTTCTCCTGTATCTTCTTTGCCCATTTCTTATCCCATTCTTTGAGATCATGAAATGTTTTCTTAAGATTTAAGTTCCACATTACTTAGGAGTCCTCCATGTATCAGTCTGATCAACCATCCAATCATACTTATTGACAACAGATTGACAATGTTTACATTCTAAAGTTGACCAAGAAAAATTATTTATTGATTGTTTGGATCCACAATAAGGACACATTATCAATTTACCATTAGATCCTGCCCTAGATCTTTTATGAACTAAAGCATAGTCTTCTAAGGTAGTAACTTTACTACCATTAACAACTAATTTTTTGCTATGAGTAATCATTTTATAGAGGATATTTTGGTTGATCTTTAGAATTATCTGCAGTAATTTTAATAGGTGCTTGCTCAATTTTAATTGTTTGAGTGGGACCAGTTTGTGATGCCTTCTCAATTAACATTTCCATATCTTTTTTAGTGATACCACCAGCAGGAGCTCCATTACCATTACCATTACCATTTTTACTTTTAGCTGTCTGGACGCCAAAGGTAGCTAAAACCCCGGTGAACACTGAAGCTATGAAAGTTGGATCAATTTTACCTTGAGGAAATCCTGGGATTGTAACATAATTTAATGTCAAGATTCCGCCGGACCAAACCAAGATTCCGAGACGTACAAATGTACTAATGATTGCTTGTTGCTCATCTTGGTCTGGTACTAATTTTTCTTTAATTTTCGCAAACACACCTTTAGGTTTTTCTTCTTCAACCTTTTTTTCTTTTACTTCTTCGGCCATAAGAATAGATATTACTATTCTTATATAGCAGTTATATCACCTATAATCCAAGATTTTAAACCATGTCCTTCTATTCTTAATTGGACATCTTCTGCCACATTAGCAGGAACCACCACACAATAACCAATACCCATATTAAATGTCTTCTTCATTTCTTCTTCTGGTATCTCTCCAGCAAGCATGATCTTACTAAACAACTCTGGCATTGGCCAAGAATTATAATCAACTCTTGCTTCACATCCATCAGGAAGACATCGTGGGAGATTCTCTGGAATACCACCACCAGTAATATGTGCCATACCCATAATAGGAAAATCTTTTATAAGACTTGCAACCACAGGAGCATAAATGATAGTAGGATTGAGAAGTTCTGGCATATCAGCAAGTTTGATTTTATGTTTAAATAACATCTCTCTAATCAAACTAAACCCATTACTATGAACACCACTACTTTCTATACCAATAATAACATCACTCTCACGAATTAATCTTCCATCAATAATTTCTCCTTGTTCAACTATACCAGTACAAAATCCTGCAATATCTTTGATAGGATCTACCATACTCAATCGTTTTGGATGCTCTGCTGTCTCCCCACCCAATAAAGAACAACCTGATTGCTTACATCCTTCTGCTATACCATCAACCAATTCTGTTACTAAATCTCCATATAATTTCAAATTTGAAGTACAAATATAATCTAAAAAATATAATGGTTTTGCACCACAAGTAATAACATCATTGACACACATTGCAACAAGATCAATACCTATACCATTCATTACCGATGGATCACCAGTTGCATTTAATTCGGCAACATGAACTTTAGTTCCCACACCATCAGCACCAGAAACTAATACAGGATTTTCATATCCTGAAGGAATTCTCATCATCCCATTGAAACCACCAAATCCACCCAAGACCTCTGGTCTATGAGTGGATTTAACAGTCTCTTTAATTTGATTTACAAATAAATTCCCTGCTTCAATATCAACTCCTGCTGTTTTGTAATCCATTTTCCACTTCACTTTTGATACTATTATAGTATGCTTTACAATAACTGACAAGCCCTGCAGTAGTCATATACTTTTTACACCATTCATCTGCACAAGCATATATCACTTTATTATCATCAAATTCTTTCATAAGTATTGACAATGCTTCTTTTCTTACTTTTAATTGTGCTTCCGAAAATTCATTCTGCATATTCACTTCCCTCTCCAATAAATTCTAAAGAAAAAATATCATGATCCTCAGATTTAGGATCAAGCCATTCTTTAAATTCCCTATGAATTGACATAGCATCATTTACTTTATTAACGTCAGATCCTTCAGATAATACATGCATTCTTGATAATGCCCAATCATGTGAACTTTTAAGAGTTTCCTCTAAATTCTCCATAGTCCTTCCTCATGTAACGTCCAAGAATATTACTATTATAATATGCAGGTTCTCCATTGTCAAGAGATTCTTTCAATACATTATTTAGAAACAACTGTTTTGTTTCCTCATAATTTACATCTCCGAGTCTGGTGTGAAGGGATAAGATCTCTCGTTTGAACGCAAGGTTTCCAAGTAACTTTCTATCTGCACTAAGTTCTGCAGAGCTTCCATAGTATCGTTTCCAGTCACTCTCAGACGTAACCCGTCTCTTACCACCTCTAGGCTTACGTTTTTGGATGAAATATTTTCTTCCAATGTATTGTTTACCCGACTGGATATTAGTAATGCAGTAGACGAAACCGAAGAAATCATTAATATCGTCAGAAGTAAAAGCTGTACCTTGGTAGTACCAGGGATTTTCATAATCTCCTTCCATCCCATAATTTATATCATTCTTGGTTATTTAGTTCTTTAATTGCTAACAAAGTATCTAAAGGGATCCAAGCAGGACGTTCATCTCCGAATTGAACTTCCACTTCAGTAAAAATTTCTTGATAAAATCTACTGTAAGTTTCTCTTGTGTTTAACACATCACCAAAAGGACTCATCATTTTAACCTCACAAATAGTATTTTTGTATTATCCACCTGCATAATCATTCCAATCATCACATGGTGGTTTATTATATGCCTCCATACAATCATCCAAACTACAATCCAATTCATCTGGTAATAATGGAGGCCATGGAGTACCTGGTGTCCATTCAAACCCACCAGATTCTTCAATTGCTTTTAACAATTTATCATCATAACTCAAATCCTGAGAATGTATCTTTTTCGACATCTTGTTTAATTCCTCCGACAATATAGGATTCGACTTCAGTTTCTTGGGGTGCCACTTGAAGACCCTTAGAAGAGATCCAATGCTCTGTCCAAGGTAGTGGATTATTTTTTGCAGGAATGTCATAGATCGGTTTTAATCCTAATGCTTTTATTCTACGGTTGGCAACCCACTCAACATACTGATGTAATAATTTATCATTCAATCCTATCATAGATCCATCTTTAAACAAGTATTCAGCCCATCTCTTCTCTTCATCAACAGTATTTTTAAATGCCTGAATTAACCAAGGTTCTTGTTCCTTAACTATTTCAACCATATCAGGGTCATCACCTTTCTTCCAATAGTTTAATATGTTTTGAGTTATGGCAAGGTGTTGGTTTTCGTCTCTTGCAATAAGAGATATGATCTTCGCACTTCCTTCCATAAGTTTGAGTTCACCGAAAGCAAAAGAGCAAGCAAAACTGACATAGAAACGAATACCTTCAAGGATGTTAACATTAGCAACTGCCCTATATAAATGTCTTTTAAGATCTTTACGTGTCCATTCTACACCAGGAGAACCTTTTGAATCTGGTTTCCATGAAGAACCACTACCCCACTCTGCTGCATAATTAATAAAATCATCATATGCCTTAGTGACACTTTCAGCACGTTCTAAAATCTTTTCATCTCTAAGAATAGTATCAAATACCTCAGAAGGATCTGAATAGATATTCTTAATAATATATGTATATGAACGACTATGGATCATTTCCATAAGTTGCCAAACATTCATACATCCTTCCAATTCAGGAAGAGAACAGTATGGAGCAAATGCCATACCAGGTGCTCTACCTTGAACACTATCAAGCATCGTTTGATACTTTAAGTTAGATGTAAAAATATGCTTCTGTTCTGGACGTAACTGTTGATAATCACCACGATCTTTCTGTAAAGATACCTCTTCAGGTCTCCAAAAATACCCTAACTGTGACTTAGTTAAATTTTCAAATGAAGGATACTTATAAGTATCATAACGTTGTACTCCTAATGGAGCACCAAAAAACATTGGTTGTTTCTTGGTATCAACCTCATTGGTATTAAAGACCGTCATACGATCAATAGATTTAGATTGCACAGCTTTCACAAGTTTCTTCCTCAGAATTCATTATATCATCAACTAAAGATTGTAATTGGGTATGTCCTTGAATACCAACTTCCTCAGAAGAAGGAGCAGCCAATTCAATTTCATCATGTTTATTATCATATGTATTTTGATAATAAGATGTCTTCCAACCGTACTTATATGTAGTTAATAAGTCTTGAGCCATTACACTAGTAGGAACTTCTGAACCTTCATAATGTTCTGGATTATAACTCCAATTTCCAGAGATTGCTTGATCAAAGAATTTTTGCATTACAGCAACCACATTAATATAACCAGTATTATTAGGCATCTCCCATAATAAAGTATAATTATTTTTAAGACTTCCATATGAAGGAACTATCTGTTTGAGAGGTCCTTTTTTGGACTTCTTGACCGATAGATAATCTCTAGGTGGTTCGATACCATTTGTTGCGTTACAGACCACAGAAGACGATTCTGAAGGCATTTGAGCAGACAAAGTACTATTCCTTACACCATACTCCTTTACTTCCTCTCTAAGTGTTTCCCAATCATATTTTAAATTGTTAGGAACAATATGATCAACATCTTTTTTGTATGTATCAATAGGCAAAATTCCTTGAGAATACTTTGTCCTATCAGAATAAGTACAAGCACCCTTTTCCTTTGCAAGATTGACAGTAGATTTAATTAGATAATACTGAAATGCCTCTGTCATATCATGAACCAATTGCCATGCATTTGGATCTTGATATCTTTCTCCTTGCTTGGCAAGATAATGTGCTAAACCAATAAATCCTATTCCAAGAGATCTACGTGCTTTAGTTGCAATCTCTGCTGCCTTAACAGGGTATCCTTGAAAATCAATAAGTTCATCAAGAGATCTAACACTAAGGTCACACAAATCTTCTAAATCATCAACACTTCTAATCTTACCGACATTAATTGCAGAAAGAATACATAAAGCAATTTCTCCATGTGGATCATCTATATGTTGAAGTGGTTTAGTTGGTAGAGTAATTTCTTGACATAGATTGCTCATCTCAACTTTATCTTGGAAAGATGAATGAGAATTACAATGGTCAATATTCATAATGTATATTCTACCAGTCTCTGCTCTTTCTTTCAAAAGATCTAATATTAATTCCTGAGCATTGATTGTTGTTCTTGGTATTGAATTGTCTGCTTCATAAGAAGCATAGAGTTCATCAAAGGATGAAGTACCAAAAGCGGCATACAACCCAGGAACACTATGAGGAGAGAATAAAGACACATCCTCATTACTGATGAATCGTTCATAAAATAATTTTGATATTTGTATACTATAATCTAACTTTCTGACTCTGTTGTCTTCTGTTCCTTTGTTGTTTTTGAGGACGAGGATGTCTCTGATTTCTTGGTGCCAGATAGGGAAGTGGACAGTTGCTGAACCGCCTCTGATCCCATTTTGAGTGCAGCACCTGACAGTTGACTCAAATTTTTTGAGAAAGGGGACCACTCCTGTGTGTTGTACTTCTCCGCCACGGATTCTACTGTTGATCCCTCTGATCCGTCCTGCGTTAATACCGATACCAGCCCTCTGTGCAACGTATTTGCCAATAGCCATATCACTGCTAAAGATACTATCGAGGGTGTCATCAATATCAACCAAAACACAAGATGCATATTGACGAATTGGGGTCCGTACGCCCGCCATGATTGGGGTTGGGATGTTGATTCTGTGCTTGCTGATTGCTTCGTAGTATTTTCTGACATAATCTAATCTCGTTTCTTTTGGATATTTAGAAAATATAGTTGCAGATATCAAAAGATACATGAACTGTGGTGTTTCATAAACATTTCCAGAGCTTCTATCTTGTACCAGATACTTGTCAACTACTTGCCGTAATCCTGCATAAGTAAACAGAAAATCACGGTCATGATCTATAAATGATTGTAACTTATTATACTCTTCATCAGAATACAAGTCAAGAATTTCTTCATCATACACACCTTTCTGTACACATTTCTCAACATGATCTTTAACAGAAGGATTTTCATGCATACGACCAAACAATTGTTTACGTAATGCAAATAAAAGTAAACGTGCAGCAACAAATTGATAATTAGGATGATCCAAATCAATTAAATCACTTGCAGACTTAATAAGAATTTCTTGTATCTCACCAGTAGAAATACCATCATAGAATTGTATTCCTGAATTAATCTCTACCTGACTAGCAGAAACTCCTGCCAATCCTTCACATGCCTGTTCTACCATAACATGCATTTTCTCAAGGTTAAGAGGTTCAATACTACCATTCCTCTTCTTAACTTTGGTGCCGTTGCTCATACCTTTTTCCAGTTGTTAAATTTAATTTTTGCTTTTAAGTTAGAGTATATATTTGATTCTAATATGGACATTATATCATGTCCAGCAAGAACCATATCATTAATATCTTTCTGTTCTACTTTACTTGGCCAGATGATAATCTTATCTCCTCTGTCAATGGTTTTAGAGATTCGGTTGACGATTTCTCTGTTGCGAGGTTCGTTATCATAAACCCAAATATAATTGCCCCAACCAAACGTCCGAATATCAATATCGGAGCCGCACATAGCAACCGAGTTCTCCACGAGTGTGGAATCGAAAGGACCTTCAATGATGTAAATTGGTTTTGTTTCATCGACTTTATCTAATCCGTAAATTTTTGGTGCATTGTCATTAATCATTACAGTGATATATTTAACAGAGCTTGGTCCTAGACTTCTACCCTGAAATCCGATCAAATTAAGATCCGTATCATACATTGGGATTACAATTCGACTATCATCTTTATAAAGATTATCAAATGTTTGTTTTTGTGTATTTGCCCATTTTTTAAACTTACTTGCAAAGTAAAATTTAGTAGGATCTAATTTTCTCTTTTCAAGATATTGTTTTGCAATAGGAACTTCCGATGCCTTTGGTAAATCTATTTGTTTCTTAAAAACTGGTTTGTTAAAATCAAACTTAGGTTCATCAACAACAAAGTTCTTACCAGTATGACCATCCCTAAACTTCTCAAGACAATATTGCTTATGAAGTGTGGTGTCAATTTGTTTTAGAAAATTATTAAATGACAAACTCGCACCACAATTATGGCACTTAAAATTAGTGTTTGTCTTTACCTGATAAAAATACCCCCGTGCCTTATTTTTGTGCTTCTGAGAATCACCACAAATAGGACAACGGAAGTTGTATAGGTCTGCCTTGACCCGTTTAAATTTTTGCAGTCTAGAGGATACTAGTCCGATATATTTTGAATCAACTAGATCCATCCATAAGAGTAATTCCTGAAGGTATTATACTCTGTTGTGGATCTAATGTCAATGCTGAACCTAAAACTCTTTGTCCAATAGGACTCACAACAAAACTTATGATACTTAATGCTCCAAATATACTCCACATCTTCTTCTCCATAACACGGAGTCTATCATCTACCTTGCGAATATCTCTCTCACATCCCTTCTTAATCTCCGTAGTCGAACGGTTAAGTTCCCTATGAAGTGATTCAACTTTCTCGAATAATACCGCATCTATTCTATCCTGCTTATCTAATTTTTCATCATGGACAGCAAGCATCTGCCCCATCTTAACTGAATTATCACTTAACGTTTCTATAACTCTTTCCAGTCTTTCTATTATTGCGTCGTTTCCTCTCATTTTCCTTTTAAGTCTTGCAACCACAACCTACGTGATCCATATCTTCCTACTGGAGTTGGTTTTCTTTTTTTCTTTACAGGTGGACTATCAGGTGGTAATCCAGCAATACCTCCACCACTAGCACTATTTGCAGGTGCATCTTCATTACACTTCCACTTTCTAAGTGACTTATTAATTCTTGAATCAGGATCGTTGGCAGTCTTTGCACTAGTAAGTTTCTTTTTCATTCCACCCATACGAGCACAGAATGATTTCTTTCTAGAACCTCCTTCAGGTTGTGGTGCTTTTAAATCTGAACCAGGATTCTCACGCTCATAAGACTTCCTACCTTTCTCATTTAAACCACCTTCCTTATTCTTACCTGCTTTCTTTGTCCATGCAGCACCTTCTACATTAAGAGTTTTTGGATAATCCTTATCACCAGGTTTTGCTGGTTTCTCACCACGCTTTCTTTTAGCATGAATATTATCCCAAAGTCCTTTCTTCTTACCTTCAGATACAAATTGAGTAAATTTTTTCTTTTCCACCTTTATTATACTCCTTTAAAGTGATTTTAATTTTAACAGACAATCATAATCTTCTTCTATCTCAGTAATTTCAGATTTTGGATACTCTGGAATTCTTTTTAAAAAAACTAAAAAACTTTTAATATAAGGCCAAAGATCTTTTTCCAAATTATAAAATAATAAAGGTACAGCAGCATCATGAAAAACATTAAACAAAACTGTCAAATGATTTAAAATAAGATGAACCTTAAGCTCACCATTATTTTTATATCTTTTTAACAATCTTTTAATATACTTGATACGTTTCAAGTCATCTTCAAAATCATCTCTAGTAACCGCTTGTGGATTATCATAGAATTTTATAGCAAAGAGTAAGTAATTACTCTCATTCAATTCATCAAATTTCATATTACATATTATTACTTAGGAAGTACGTTTGCTGATGCTTGAGTTTGAGTTGTAATACCAGACATTGCAACAAAGGTTTCACTCTTAACTCTAAGATTACCATGACAATCAGTATATGTAGTAACACCAACCCAACCAGCATGTGAAGGTGTATATTGAGAATCATTATCCTGCCTATCTTCTTGAATAGTTTTATTTACACCATATACCTTGGAGGTATAATCTCTCTCAGCATTTGCCGAGGTTGGTGCAAAATTAGGATCTTCTGCTAAAGGTATAGGTCTATCACCAACAGTGAATGCATCAGCAGAACCAAGATGAATATAATTAGTTGCTTGATCCGTTGCGTTAGGATCTCCAGCACCTAGAGTTAATGCAGTATCACTTTCAATTTCAGTAATAACACCAAATCCAGAAGTTGCACCAACACCTAATGTTAAAGTTTGACCAACTGAATAGTTTGTAAATGTAGTACCACTTCCTATTACAGCACCTGTAGCACCATTAGCGGTAATAATGCCAGCATTTGCAGTTAGAACATTATCATTATTTCCCCAAAGAGACATTGTTTTACCTATCGTAAATCTTATTCTAAAGATATTTATATATCTCCAATATTACCTAACTTCAATTGCCTTCTTAACTTCAGCAAGTAGTTTATCATCCATATCTGTTTTAGTCAATTTAACTGCCTTTTCTAAAATAACTATACATATTCCTATTAATTTCTCACCCAATTCTTCATTCTCTGGGATCTTTGCTACAGCATCAGAAATAATTTTTGTTGCTATTGGTAATAGAAAGGAAAACATAATCTTAAAATATATCTATTCTATATAGTATTTTAAACTGTGAGGGAAGGAGTCGAACCTTCAAGTCCCGCCAGGAACAGTAGTTAAACAGACTACCACGTTTACCAATTTCGTCACCTCACAAAGAAATCCCTAATCAGGGATTGCTTGCATGATACGTGTGACTCCTATCCCACCTCCAGAACGAGGGAAGAAATCAAACTCAAGGAACTTCTCAAGTTCTGCTTCTACTCTTTCCTTTCCAAATAAATCAATAATCAGTTGGGCATATTGTCCATCTGATATTGTGTAGAATGTATCACGCATCTGTTTCTTATCGGTGCTGCGTTCTGCACTACCAATAGTCTCCATACCATTCAAGATTACATCAATCTTCTTACTGGTTACACCATCATCATACCTTGCCATGTTCCAGAAAGGTGATGTCCATTCAGGGAACTTGGTAATCATACCACGACCAATCTTCTCTTCATGTTCATGCTCAAGTTCTTTTGTATTGAACTGATTAGTCCAGTCATCATAAGTATTAATATTTTCAGCATCTAATGGTATACCAAGATGTTCGCATAATTCAATCTCCATCTTTTCAAGTTCTTCTACACCACCGTGCATTTCAAATTCAAACATTGGGAAGATAGTTTCGTGTCTACCTGGTACAGGATTAGGTTCTGCTCTATAAGATGTTGATAAACAGAAGAAACCTGGTGCTTCTGGATTAGAAAGTAATTCATACTCTAACCACATCTGTCCAGTTTGTGGTAGTGGCCAGACATCGCCACTGTAATTATAGGTTGCTACTGTTTCTGGATCTTCACAGGCAGCAAGGATACTTAAACGGTTTTGGGTATGGACTTCATAAAAACCTTTAGCCAAAAAAAATGACCTTAATAGGTCAAGTGTTTTGGTATATTTTTTCGGGTCTATCAAACTCGTCATTATTTTTGGTCAAACTGAATTTATTTAGTCATAAACTTTTTTACCTTTTTGCATTCTCCCAGATCCCTTCTTATCATAGAACTTAACACCCTTTGTTACTCTATCCTTAAATGCTGACTTAGCATTAGCATCTTTTTGTGTTTGCTTTGCTTTTTTAATTCTTTCTGAAGCTTCTCTTGCTCTTTTAGTAAAGTCTTTGTAACTTGCCTCTTCATTTACATCTACATTACTTTGATCATTTGTTGCTTTATGTAATGCCTTATATCTTTGTTCTCTTCCCTTCTTTGTCCTCTTCAATTCACTATCTCTAGATGAATAACTATCTTCCTCTTTTTTAACTAAAGGTTCTGGTTTAATTAAATCGATAATCTCAATAAAATCATTTCCATTAGCATCTTGTAATGTAACATTTTCTTTCATTTTCTTTTTCTCTGGCAAACCTTTATGTTTTGTCTTAGCAAATTTCTTTGCGTCTTTAACACTAATATCATCAGCAACATCTAAAACTTCTGATGATGGATTTTTCATTTTACCTTTCTGGGCAGAACGAACCATACCAAAAAATCTTTGTTGGGCTTTACTTACTGCTGGCATTTTCAGATCCTCCTTCAAAGTCATGAATATTCTCCGATCCACCTACAGAAAAAGGATTATATTTTGCAGTAGCAACAGCATATGCTTTATGATGCGGTGTCTCTACAACTTCAATTTTTTTTTCTGGCTTTGGATTAGTCACTGATGTTGGAATTTCCATAAGTTCTGCAGGGGGATCTTTTCTTTTAAAATATGCTGGCGTATAATCAATTGGATCATTTGTGGCAATAGGCATACTATCCAAAGGATTATCAAACCACTCATAAGGATCAACTCCCATATCATTTAGCATCAATCAATTCCTCTTAACCTTTTGGATAACGACCCTGTGAAGGATCTTTCGCTCTTGCTGCTGCATTTTCTGCATCAACTTTTGATTGATGAGCACGTGCCTTTGCTTTATCAGCAGCACTTTGTGGTTTTATTTTATCACGTTTTGTCAAGACCCCATCACCATGTTTCTTTTTAAGTTTAGAAAGAACATAATTAAATGCCTTATCTTCCTCTTCAAGTCTTGATGCTGGACCAACAAACTTAACACCCATAGATCTCAATTTATTCTTAATATTACGATACTTAGTACCCATTGATCTTGGATCTTCTTGCTCTACTTTATTCTGTTCAAAGTGAGCTTTGTAAGTATTCTTTGCCAAATCTTCTTTTGCTCCATCACCATGCTTTTTTAAAATTCTTTTTCTATTCTCATCACTCTTAAATTTACCACTCTTTGTTAGTTGCTTATCCATTTGTTTTTCATTACGATCTTCTGCAGCATCAAATTCTCTTTTTTTTCTTACATAATCTGCTTTAACTGCAAGTTTTTTTGAGATTTCATTTAATTCTGCCATCCCACCTTTAGGTTCATTGTGTGCAACAATATCGGCACCTCCACCAGATCTAACTGCTTGCATTTTCTTTTGAAGAATTTGTCTCTTCATCATAGAAACTCTTTGCTGTTTCTTCTCAATAGAAGGATCAACCTTTGTATTTGGTTCAACTTGTTCACCAACATTAGGGTTTATTTTAATTTTATTTTTACCCTTCATCACATCGATCTTTTTTTCATTAGAATTTGGATTTTCATTTTCAGTATTTACTTCACCTATAAAATTTTCATTTGTAGGTTTTCCTTTATGAGGGATAAACCCTTTTGCTGCTTTAATTTTATCTTTAATTCTAATCGGTTTTCCCATTGAATTTCTAGGAACATCACTTTCTGCTAATTTATCTTCCTTTACACCCATCTTACCACCAGGAACTCTCTTTGTTCCAACGTGTTTTGCAATACGGTCTTCTAGTTTTTTCTTTGCATCTGGATCTGCCTTACTAAGATCAGCAGTTCCTTTATACCCCTCAGATTTCACACAGTTATCAACTGTCTTACCACCTTTCTTTTTGGTTCCAGCAAGTTTGTATCCATCCCAACATTCCTTACCATCAAGACCTTTTTTCTTTGCTTCCTCAACAGAACTTGGTGTTCCATCACCATGCTCTACAACTTTACCATTAGCATCTACTTGATGATGCTCTTTAACTGCTGGATTTTTTTCAGGATCAACTTTCTTTTTTCCTTTGTTATGAACGTGGGCGAGATAAGTAGGACTCTTTGCCTTTACTTTTCCACCTGATCTTCTAGTTGCCCTGTTGCCAGCACCTCTATCAGAGTCTTCCCAGTCACCAGATACCTTCTTACCTGTTAAGGATGTGTAGGATTTATATCCCTTTCCGCCCAATCTTTCCTCAATTGGGCTTAGTTCTTTTTTGCTATTACAGATCCATGAAGTTTTGCATTAGATTCCATATAAGAATCCAATGCACTTAATGCTGATTGAACTGATGGATTAACTTCTTCTTCACTTAATCCCTTTTTAATTCCCTTGTAACCACCTACTACAGCACCCTTAACTGCACCACCAACTACTCCTGCTGCTCCTCTAGCTGTTGCAGATGCAACTTTTTTAATTCCTTTACCTACTACTCTTGCAGTTCCTTTTACTACTTTCTTCGCACCACTCTTTATCTTTTTCTTAGCTGCTCCTCCAACTTTCTCAGCCTCTTTAGCAACATTAACAAGAGCACCTTCATCGACTTCTACTTCTTCTTTTGCTACTGCCTTCTTAATTGCCTTATCTTTAGAACCTTTATATTCTGCCTCTGGTGTTTCTCTCTTACCATCACCATCATAATCTTTTTTAGATAAACCTTTACCAGACTTAACCTTAGAAGTGCTTTCACCTTTCTTCTTCTCACCTTCATATGGAGTACCATATCCAGTCATTTCTACAGAAGCAATATTAGGGTTCTTTCTTAACTCAGACATCTTGGCACGGTCTGCCATTCTTACATAAGACCTTCCAGTTTTCTTATCTGTTACTCTTACTTTATACTTACCAACTTCTTCCTCAACAGGTTCTGGTTCTTCTTGAATACCCTCAACAAATACCTTATTAATAACATTAGAAATAGTATTACTTACAGTAGTATCAATATCTGTAAAATCATATGCTTCACCAACAAGCATCTTCTTAGCAAGTTGCTTTACAGGACCTGGAGCAGGTGATGATCCAAGTTGAGACATATATGCTCTCTTTAAAGATGCCTCATCAGCTTTTTGACCATCTTTAAATTGCTGCTTTACTTTATACCGAACATCATAGGCAAGTTGACGTGCTTGCTTTCTAATTTTTTCATCACCACCACCAGCACCTTGACCCTTTGGACCAGATGGTGCTTTAGACTGTTGTGCAGCACTGTCTTCAGAAATTATTTTACTCATTTGTTTAAAGTAGACCTTTACTTACTTTTTTCTATATTTATTTATGAAATGTTTTCCCCACTCACTTCCAGGAGTCAATTTCTCTACATATTTTCTATGTGCATCTGTTCCAATTTCTCTTTGATTTGCAGGTACTCCAGATTGAGTAGTACCATTTACAATTGATTCTGTGACATCCTGTATCCATGATTTAAACATAATCTTATCCTCAGTAACACAAATCAAATAGTTCGTACCTCTACGAATAATCTTACCAATAAATCCTGTATTAAGGTTCTCAACAAACTGTCCAACCTTATAGATATTTTCTTTTATATAATTCTCACGAAGATTTTTCCAATCAAATCTAGGAGCAATCTCCCACATATTCCATCCTTCTTTAATATTCATACCTGCACGAATATTATTAAACAAATCCTTTGCCATCTTTTTATTCATGGCAGTAGGAACACCCTTTATAAAATTATCAAAATCATTATCTGCAGCATACTTTCTCTGCTTTGATGCAGACATTCCTTCTACACCATCACCATCAGGATCTCTGTCACCAGCAGAACGAACTTCTACCTTCTCAAAATCATATTGCAATCCATTATAATTATTGGTTAATTTATCAAATTCTTTTTGCCTATCAGAACCCACTACCAATCTTACGTTTGTGTAACCATCATTATGAGCTTTCTTTAATACATCAAAGATAGTTCTATTGGCAGGATCATTGACAATCTTCTCACTATGATTAGGGAACATTGATCTCATTACACCAACTTTAGAATCAGCATCTAATGGATTTTTTTTCTTATCCTGACTACGTGAAGGTACAATAACATAATCACCATCATCAGAAGATGAGGCAACAGTATCTAATAATTTTTCATGTCCCGTTGTTGGTGGATTAAACCTACCAAAAGCAATGGTTAAAGTTCCTCTTGTTTTCTTAACTGGTTGCGGTGTTAAATCTTCTGGTTCTACTGGTCCTTCTGGATCATCCTGTTGTGCTACAGGTTCTTGTGCTGGTGCTGCCTGTTGAGGTGCTGATGCTGCAGAAGGTTGAACCTTTTGTCCTTCTGGAGGTGCTTGTGTATTAGGTGATGATAAATTCTTTTCTTTCTCAGATTGTTTAGGATCTTTCTCTCCTACCTTCTGTCTCTTATTATAAAATTTTAATTTTCCCTTCTCTGTCTTTGCAACAAACTCCCCCTTTTTATCATACCATCCACCATGACCATCACCAACAAGACCTAAACGACTTGCTTGTTGACCTGCTGTAGAAGTTACTTCAGATATAAATTGATTAAATGATTTCATTTGGATAATTCTAAAGTTATCTTTTTTTCATTTACTATAAGATAATTAATGAGATTTTGTCTCATAATATTATAGTTATTTATAGACTTACCAGATTTCTTAGAATTAACTTTATCATCAAAAGCATGATAACAATATGAAATAAAATCACCAAACTTCAAAGTACCCTTAGATTTTAATTTAAATCCCTTTATTAATTGCTTAATAGATCTTTCCACTCAATTACTTTTTAAAATATTTATTTATCACATCTATCTGGTCTTGATACTTAGCAATCATATTAAGTTCTTCTTCAATTGCTTCTACGATATTAGAGTGTTCACCAATACCAGCAGGGTTAGTTAAATATACTTCTACATTAGCAACATGCTTTTGGATATCTCCTTGAGCATGTGCTAATAGTGCCTTAATTAGTTGGTCTCTCATGGTAACATTTGATACTCTGTATTATATATGTCAATCATCATAAATATGATCTTCCATCCATTTACTAATAGCAGCATCATACTCTGCAGTATGTTTAAATGCTTCTAACATAAATTGTTTCCTTAATCCTTCAACTGAAACTGATTGTAGATTTCCCTTTAGTGCATCAAGATAAATTCCATATTGTCCTGGATTAGTTAATACAGCAACGTCCTTAAAATTCTTTGCTGCTGATCTCACCATACTAGGACCACCAATATCAATATTCTCAATCGCATCTTCAAGAGTTACATCTGGTTTAGCAACTGTCTCTTTAAATGGATATAAGTTTACTGCAACAATATCAATCAATTCAATACGATTTACCTTACGGTCTAAATCATGACTAGGATTATCACGTTGAGCAAGAATACCACCATGAATTTTTGGATGTAATGTCTTTACTCTTCCATCAAGAACTTCTGGTGAACCAGTATAATCAGACACCCTCATTACTGGTATGCCTTCTGCTTGAAGAGCAGCATGAGTTCCACCACTAGATATAATTTCATATCCAGCACGGACTAATCCTTCTGCAAAATCTACAATACCTGTTTTGTCAGAAACACTTAATAATGCGTAGTAATTCATACATCACCTTCCTTTCTGTTTTCTGAATAGTGAACATCAAACTCTCCACCAGGATATCTTGCCTTTAACTTCTCTACATTCATTTCAATAATCTCATTGAAGTCAGTATCAAGTGCCATACATGCCTGAGCAACATACCACATTATATCTCCAAGTTCTCTTTTCATATGAAAGATGTTCTCATCATTCACAGGTTTGCCTTGGAACACCATCTTCTTTACTACTTCAGTAAACTCACCACCTTCAGCACAAATACCAAGAGCAGCAGTTAATAACCGATGAACAGGAATTCCATCAGGATCTTTCTGTATCTCAAAACATCTAGAGTTAAATGAAATATAATCATTCGATTCTTTAGATGTTACTGCGTCTACAAACTCAGTATATTTTTGTGTATCTACTTGTTTAGTCATATTAATTGAATTTAAATCCATCAAAAGATTTCTTAGGTTTCTTCTCTTCATTATTATACTCTTCTTCCTGCCCACTGTCAAGAATATCATTTTGTGCAGATTGTTCTACATCATATAATCTCATCTTAGCACGATCAATACCCACAACAAATCTCTTATTCATTGTTGGGTCATTATATCTATTCTTTAATTGCTTAACCATTATCTGTCCCAACCCTTCCAACTCCTCAGTAGATATGAGAGCGAACATAAGATCAGCAGTAGCAGGGAGTCCGAAAGACTCTGACGTGTCAGTAAGATCAACATCACTAGAACCGTAACCAGAACGAGTAGTTTGAGTAGCACTAACAATCGGTAAATTACTTTCGACAGCCAAACCCCTAAGTTCCTCCGCAATCGCCTTGATGAACGAGTAGGAATTGACAGAGGCGTTTTGACGATATCGTGAACTAGCACAGATGTTAAGGTAGTCTATGAATATTATATCAGGTTTGAATGATTTTTTCAATGCCAACTCTTGTAACAATGATTTAAAATGACCTGAATGAGCAGATGCAGTTGGATACTCTTTAATGATAAGAGTTCCTTGTGTCTTCTGAGAAAGATTAGTTACCTTATTCTCAAACATTGGTCTGGGTAAGTCTGTTATGTCCTGTATATTGACATTAAGTAAATTAGCATCGATCCTCTCCGCAATCTTTTCCTCTGCCATTTCGAGAGTGATGTAGAGAACGTTTTTTCCTTGGAGGAGGACACTGCTAGCCATGTGGCACATAAATAAAGACTTTCCAACCCCTGTGCCAGCAAGAGCAACGTTGAGAGTTTTATTCGGTATACCTCCTTTCGTAATCTTGTCAAAGTATTCAAGATCAAACGGGATCTTGTCTTCCTTCCTGTGATACGCTTCAAACCTTTCTTCATAATCGTTTAAGTAGTCATGACCAATATGATTATCAAAAGATACTGCTAAAGCATCTGATAAAATAGAAGGAATAGCATCTCTATTCTTCTTCTCATCCTCACCATCAGCAATATGAATTGACTCCATAAGTGCAAGATAGATTGCTCTATCTCTACACCACTTTTCAGTAGTATCTATTAACCATTTACTATCTACAACAGAATCAGTAAAAGAGTTATTAATTTCTCTAACCTCTTTAACTTCATTCTCATTAAGATCTGTTCTATTTTCAGTCTCAATATTGAGAGCTTCAATAGTAATAGCAGAACCATATTTAATAATGAATTGAGTTACCTCTTCAAAGATTACCTTTTCAGATCTTTGCTCAAAATATTCTGGTTTTATAAAAGGAATAACCTTACGTGAATAATCTTCATTATAAATTAGATTTCTGAGAATGGTAGTCTCAATTCGTTCCATAAGAGAAGGTTTGCTGTGCTATAGCATCAAGTTTATCCATTATATCACTAGTGAAATATTCAGTAGGATTTCTTAATATTTCTTTTGCATATATCTTTTTACCATTCATCTCATATCTTCCTGCAACATTCTTCCACATTCCCCCAAGTTCTCCCAATTCTAGGAGACCATAATATCGATCAAGTCCTCTTTCATCATAATAGAGACGTATCTCTACCTGTTGATTTTCTTTAGAGAGTCTGGACTTTGCCGTCTTAGCTTTAATAATGTTACCAACAACTTCCGTCTTATCCTTTTCCTTTTTCTTTGAAAGATAAATGATCGTACTTGCGGCATATTTGAGACCAGAGCCTCCTCCCATTTCTTTAGTAGGGACATAAGATCCGATGACATCGTAGGTGTGGTTTGTTACTATAAGTGGAATGTTTGCTTGACCAAGTTTCAGAGTTAGCATTCTGAAAGCACCTTTAACAAGTTGAGATTTGGTCATATCTCTTACTTGTTTATCATCCAATGCATCCCTAATTTCTTTCTCTGTAGAAAGCATACCTAAAGAGTCTAACACAAACATACAAGGTTTGCGTTCTTCTGTGTCGGTCTTTAAATATATATCTACTGCTCTAAGTGCTTTAGATCTAAACTCCTCAATGGTGACTACATTTACCACCACCAATCGTTTCATATCAATCCCGCGAGACTCAAGTAATCCTTTATTAACAGCAGCTTCAGTATCGAAATAGAGACAGTAACCGTCAGGATTATTATCCAGAAAATTCTTGACAACTGCGAGGGAGAAAAAAGTTTTCCCAGTACTGCTTTCACCAGCGATGGCAGTAATCTTATTGCCAGATACGCCACCATAAATGGAACCCGACACCAATCCATTAAAGATGTATGAACCTGTGTCGATGAACTCTTCTTTCTCATCAATGTCTGATGCGAGTTGGGTGTATTCGTCTCCAATTTCCTTTACTATTTCTTTTAAAAAATCCATAATTAAATAACAATTCCTTTTTGTTCACGTAAAATTTTCTTGTAAGGTCCATCAGGATTTAGTTCCCTAACCTCTTTAACTTCTTTTAGAAGATGATACAATCTAGCATCTCCTCCCAGAGATAATGCACTTATTATTGTTGATAAATCCTTATCGTTGATAGGTAATTCCATTAAGAAAAGAATAGTTCTAAGTTTACAGTTTTTTCCACGTTCCATCCTATCGCATCAAGGATGGCTTTAAGTGGTTCTACGAAACTCTTCTCAAATTGTAAGTCATAATCAATGTATTTGTCAAGTCCAAGTTCTGTAGGAAATTCTTGAATAAAGGAAACTACGTTCTCTTGGATTATATTTGGTTTTTTAAGATAAATGAACTTGACCTTTTCTCCGTTACCAATAAGTGAATACTTATTAGTCAACTTTTTTTGTTTAATATAATGATTAAAAAGAAGAGCACCACGTATATGTATAGGAGTTCCCTTGGCATATATTGTTGAAGATGCAGTATATTTACGAACATCAGATGCAGTCCTTGGGAATGCTATATCTTCTGGATCCAATGCTTTAAATTCCTGACGACACTTATCAATAAAATCTATTACATTATCTTCAGTTCCACTCATAATAAGTTTGAGAGCATCCTTAATCATGGTACGACAAGGTGCAGGTGTTGAAGATTTAACTGCCTCAATACCCATCATCTTAAGTTTGGGTTCTTCATAACGAACACCCTCACTATCCCATACGTTTAGAATATATCTTTTCTTAGCAGTCCAGATACCTCTATCGGCAATGTTCTCCCGTGCCATCACCATCTTATTATCATAAGCATTTACGTACTTGGCCAATTCTTCATAAGCACCTTCAATAAAAGGTTCAAATTGAGTTTCACACACCTTATTAAGGAACGTGACAACGCCTTCATTAGTTTTCTCTCTGCCCTTGTATACAGCCTCAACCAGAGGACCCAAATTAAGATAGATGGAATCAGTATCTGAAGCAATAACATAATCTTCTCCGTCAGTTTTCAAAATTTTATTAATATAACCATTCATCCTATTCTCTATCCAACGAATAGAGACTTGCCCCGATAAAGTAATTGCCTCCGCATTTGCTAGTTTGTAATATCGAAAATACTGATTACCGATAGCACCATAAGCAGAGTTAAGTTGAATCTTCCTTGCCATCTGAATATTGTTACATCTAGCAATCTCCTTCTCAAGGATTTTTGTCTTTGTCTTTTCATACTGCTGCTTTGCGGCAAGCATCTTCTTCTTATAGATGGTGCGGTCTTTGTAAATCTTCTCCATGAGTTCAGGCAAAAACCCACGCACATCCTTCCTATATTGTGCTCCATTCGCACAAACTGCATAATCTCCATCAATCTTTATCTCTTGATTTAAGAGCCCTTCAACGCTCGCACTGGGATGTCTAGTCTCCCTGATGGTCTCTGGGGAAATATTATATTGCATGATAAGATGAGGATACAGACTGTTGAGGTCAAAACTAACCACCCAATCATACTTTCCAGGAATTGGTTCCTTAACATATGCTCCTGCGTATTTTGCGTCCTTATCGGATCTTTCTTTTGGTGGAATAACTATATTCCGTTTCTTTAAATAATTATAAATGATTGTATCCCACATGCGAACCTGAGAGAAGACATCAGCATAATTTGCCTTTGCGTCATATGCCATAACAATGGCAAGTTCAATCAGTTTCATCTTGTCTTCCATACGGTCAACAAGTTCAACGTCAATTATATTATACTCTACAAACTTTTGCCAACCCTTTGTGTAGAAATCCTTAAACGTATCAAACTCAGAGTGATCTAATTTCTTCTGCCCAAGTTCCACACTGGCAATATAATCTAACCTATAAGACTCCTGTGCCTTATAAGTAAACTTCTTATAAAGATCAAGATAATCTAACTGAGTAACACCACCAATATCATATGTAATATTCTTACGTCCCATAATATGAATTTCTCTTTCACTCACCAATCCCCATGGTGACATACGACGCATCAATTTCTCACCAAGAATTCTATCCAAACGACGACAAAGATATGGAATATCATACAAAGTACTATTCCATCCAGTTATAACTTCAGGAGTATTCTCCTCAATCATCCACCAGTCAATAAAACTATTGAGAAGTTCATACTCAGTTCTAAATGATTTGTATATTACATTCTCTTGCTTATTCTTGAATGGACCTAAACCCCATGTACGGATTTGTTTTGTATTATAATCCTGCAATGTTATAAGAAGAACTTCCTCTGCAGCAGATTCTACATCAGGGAAACCATTCTCTGATGCCACCTCAATATCAATTGTGGTTATCTTAATCTGACTTGTATCAAACTTAATTTCTTCTTCGGGATACTTCTCAGAAATATATTGATAGATGTACCTATCATTACCATAAATCTTAAATCCCTCAACACCATCATACTTTTTTATAAACTCACGACAATCCCTTACAGAACCAGGTTCAACTGCTTCAACACATTCACCCTCTAATGTTTTATACTTAGACTTTCTTTTAGAAGGAACAAAAAGGGTTGGATAAAACTTTTCTCTGGTTGCAAAGTGTCTACCATTTTCGACACCACGAACCAAGAAGTTGTCTCCAACCATCTGAACGTTTGTATAAAATCTCATTCTTTGATAAGATCCAAATATTTTTCAAGTACAGTAGGTGCAGGTTCTGCAATTGTCAATATCTTATCTGATCCCATCATTATCTCAGTATCTCTAGTAATCCCTATTAAAAATTGCTCCAATGTACCATCGGATTTAATAACAAAAGGTTTTGTCAATTTGCAATTAGGATCTCCAATCTCAACAGTCTGAACTTCATCAATTTCAGATATTAAATTCTGATGTTCAAGAACTATAATCTTTACTGTTTTATCCATAATTTTTACCTTTACAAACTAATTATACCAAAAAGAAAGGAGACCGTCAAGGGTCTCCTGTGCCAGTTTCAATTGTGTCAATAATAGTTTGCATATCTATGAGAGAATCTATAGTCATTAACATATCAGCAATATGTTTACTGATATATGGTTTTTCATTTCGAGCAGAAAATGCTAAGGCATTACGTAAACACTCCTGCGATTCCCTTAAAGAATTTTCAACTTGTTGTGATAGAGCCATAATTAAAACCAATTTTTACGTGCATGATGTTCTGGAACAATTTTACCTAAAACCACTGTTAGTAATCCATCAGAAAATTCAACAGATCTAACTTCTGTATCATCAGATAATGTCCATGCTCTCTTGAAGGATCTTTGAGCAAGTCCCTTATGAGCATATTCAGTTTGAGTTTCTTTATCTTCTTTCTGACCTTCTATAAAGAGTTTTCCATACTCTGTATAGACATTTACTTCTTTCTTTTTAAATCCTGCAAGTGCAATTTCTAATTTTGATTCAACATTACTTACGTGAATTAAATTATAAGGTGGATAATTTGCGGTGGTTTCATGCTGATCCCAAAATCTATTGAGATAATCATCCATCCCTATGCTGTTTCTTGTAATCTTCTCCATCAATTCTGGAAGATTTGCAGCATGGTATCTTGCTAGTGTACCCATGATAGTAAGCTCCTTTTCTAAGCGAGTTTGTTAATTGTGGATCCTTTCGGCATCCAATACTAATTATAACACTTTACTCATAACTATGAGTGTGGTTAGTACTACTTAACCAAATGCTGAATGTCTTGAGGTGCCAGCATTATCATTGGATATGTTTCCTATACCAGTTTCTTCTGTTTCTTCTAGTTTATATTCCCAATCTTCTATAACAGTATTAGCAAGCATCCTATCAGACAAAAGATCCATCTGCTCTCTTGCTATCTCTTCAGTCTCTGCATCAAACCAGAAGTCTATTGCCTTACCGATCCTCAATAAATGAGGAGTAAGTTTAGGGGCAATTCTATTGACGTTATTCATTACTGCATTACCAGCAGCATCAGATACAGATCCTCTTAACCTTACAAAGACTAATGCTTTAAATCTCATTTAACAACCTCAACTCTTATAGTTCCATTCAAATGATCTGCAAGTCTGTGATAAGCAAATGCAGTAACTACTTGCGGTACTATAAAAGCAACCATTGCTACTACCCAAAATACGTAGTAATAATTTTCTTTATTTTGTGTTCTCATCTTTTTTCCAAGGCTCATTTGTTGATAAGTCTAACCACTTCCTTATTATAGCACAAATTTTTTTCATTAAATTTAATAATCAAATTCATCCAATATATCTAAAGCATTGTTTAATGCTTGTTGAGCTGCCCACCTTTCCTTACTATCCCAATCAGGGTACCAAACCTTATCATCAATCCCCTTCTTTATGTTAAGGAGTCTTGCTTCCATATCAGTTTTTTTAAGTCTTCCGTTCATGTAAGTTCTGTATAAATTATCGGGCCAAGCACAACTTGGATATTTTCTTGAAAGTAATGGAATGTTCATAAGAAAAATATCCAACCTTAAATATTATACAATATTTATTTTATTAGTCTAGGTTTTCTTCTTGTTCTGTTAGGAGAGTCACACTATCAGAAGTAGGTTTTGCAACACATGTAAGAGCAAATCCTTCTTCTAATTGATCATCATCTAAAAAATATTGTTCTTCTTGATCCAATGTCCCTTCCAAAATTTTCATACAACATGAAGAACAAGAACCAGCACGACACGATGAAGGATGGTCAAGTCCTGCTTCTTCTAAAGCATCCAAAATACTAGTATCAGCATCACACTCAAAAGTTTCAGTTTCACCGTCAGGTGTTTTAAGAGTTATAGTAGCCATTTAAATTTTACAAGGCAGTGTTATTTAGATCACACTTCCTCTGCTTTTTTCTTTTTAGACCCTATATTGTACTTAGTTTCCAATATCCACTCACCTTTATCACGATATGATAACACTTTAATTTGATTTAAAGGAGCAATATCACTTATTTTAGTACTATCAACAACAGATATTAATCCCCAATCAGCAAGTAACTGAGCAATACGATTTCTACGTTGAACATCATTAGAAGTTAAGTTTGCATGTTTACCATCTAATGCAAATAATTCTTTAAAATGAACAATATAATACCTACCTTGTTTATGTAATATATGACAAGACTGATAAATCTTTTTTTCTTTCCTTGATGCAACCCCAATCCTTGTTAAAGTTTCTCTAACTTTTAAAAAATCATCAGGTTCATTGAGAATTACCTCAATCATTTGTTCAGGCGTCCATTTCACCTCTGGTTCTTGAACCACACTCATTGTCTTCCTCCAGTTTCAAATTTAGATCTTATAAAATTAAGTTGTTCTTTTGTTAGGATGCGTAGAGCTTGTTTTGCCTTTTCGTTACTATAACCATAATAACGTTTCACCAAGTCAAGGTCTTTAACTTCATCTTTACGGAGCCAAGGAGAAAATCTCTTCTTAGTTCTCAAGGTATTTAGAAAAAAATCATATTGAAGTCTTTTTGGTAGGAAATGATACCTATTCATTTCATTAGAAAACATAATCGCATCAAGATGTCCAGAGTAAATACGATTTACAATGTATGGTGAATAATCCTTCTCTAATGAAGGGTCTTCATCTATCAAATTCTTTTTTGTTTGGTTAATTGAGTTTAACCAATCTTTCAATTCAGTCATAATGCAGGTCGTTTTATTGTATCATCCTTTAATGATATTATAATACGATTATTCTCATAGTCAGCACTAAATTCTAAATCTACATCATGTGGCCACATTAACTCCTCATAGAGTGCATTAAGTCTCTCCATATCCTCATAGAGATCATTTACATCATTTTCTTCCATTAATAGAGCATCTCCTGCAGTGCATTTGGTGGATTAATTTCATAATTGGTGATCAATAATTCAGTTTTAATATTATCATTAGTTCCTTTATCACCACGATGAGCCATAGAATACCTCAACTTCCAATCATTAAGGTTATAATTCTTATATAGTTCAACTAAACGATCATTTTTATTATATGTTATCATAAACTTATGAATGCATGTAGAAACATGATCTGCAAATAAATCATGATCAAATGATTTATGCATCTCCCTATTCTTACCATAAAGAAAATCTTTTATATCATAAGGTGGATCTAGAAATATAAACGTATCAGCATACCCCTTTGCTTTAATTACCTCAGAATAATCAATATTGGTAATCTTCCAGTTCTTAATTAACTCAGAGAACTTTGCTAACTTATCTGCACCAACAAGAGAAAAATTAGAATTAGATGCTGTTTGAGAAAAAGTACTGTTCTCTGTCAATCCAGAATAACTACACTTATTCATTATAAAGAATGCTACTGCCTTCTCAAAATTATCATAAGTATCAATCTCTTTTTTATACTTATTAAAAAGATCTTCTGCTTTTTTTGTTATCTTTTCTCTACTACCCTGATCCAATGTCCTCTGTTTCTCCTCTCTAACCCTCTCAGAGAGTTCTTTTCCTCTATCCCTAAGTTGTACCCAGAAATTATAAAGAGGCACATACAGATCATTTACCCATACAGGTATATCTGGATTTGCCTTAGTAATATCAATAGCAATAGAACCACCACCAATAAATGGTTCCCTATATTCAGTAATATCTTTAGGGTACCATTTTGCTAATGTTTTAATTGCTTTCGACTTTCCTCCAGGATATCTAAGAGGGGTCTTCAATGATTTCATTTCGGTAACTTCCGATTAAAATTCCAATAATCAAATTTTTGCCACATATAGTATACACCAATCAATGTTCTTTTAACAAACTCTTCAAAAAATATTAAAGAGATAAAAAAACAATCTTCCAAACTAACCATAATTTAATTCTAATTGAATTGCAGTTTCAAATCTATTATAAGATGGTTGATGCAAAGCACAATACTCACTAAAGGTAATCTTCATTTCCTTATGTGTTAGTCTACAATGTTTTGCTGCTTGTGGCAAGTTCCATTTTGCGGAAAACAACATCTCCATTGCTTCTCTAGTCTCTATCCTCATCTAATAAAAATTCCTTTGATTTTGAAGGGAACCTTCAAGTTCAATAACTATCGTATCCATAATACGATTAAAAGATCTTGACATCTGACGATATCCAGATCCAACATATAACTGACCCAATACAACTGATGCTGTTGCTACACCCCAAAAGATATAATAAAATTTGGATTTAACTTGAGCTTTTTGTTTTTGTCTCAATGCTCCCCATTCAGGTTTAGGTGTAGAGGGTATATTCAAATTAATTTGTTCCATGTTACTCATCATCATGTTTATGCTTTAGTTTACCAGACATTTCATATGCTTCTTTATTTCCACCATGTCCATGTGCAACACCAAGTTCATGCATTTTAGCATGTTCGTCAATAGGGTCACGTAAATCTACTTTACCTGGTCCTATTGTGAGATATAATCCATATCCCATTATAAAAAATAGTAAACCTACTATAATAAAAACTAAAATCATTTGTTTTTTCTCATTATATCATATATTCATAATTATTTCAATGGTTCGTCTCCATGATACCATTTTACTAGAGAATATCTCACACCTTTAGTAACTGGAGTTACCTCATGAGGTGTTCTACTATCAAAAACAATAACACTTCCTTTACCTCTAACAGAGGTTTTTTTATCAGGAAGATTATAAAATACAAGATCTCCTCCTTCATAATCATTCTCATCTGAAAGTTGAACAGTTAAACTTAACTTTCTTGTAACATATTTCTCAGGAGTAAAATCTTGATGTATTTTGTAATATTCACCTTTTGAGTACTTAGATATTTGTAATGATTCTCTATCCCAATCTGATAAATCATAATGAAAATTTGCATAATTAGCATATCTTATATAACCACATAGTAATGCATTTATCCAATTAATACTATCAAATTGAATTTTTACATTTCTAATTGTATCCTTTCTATAAAATGCAACTCTACCTTCTTCATATAAATTAGAATCTATATTATCGATAATATAATCACATATTTTATCAGGAATTTCTCCCCTTTTCCATTCCCAAACATCATTAAGTTTTGTCATTTGAATTCACACTCCACCATTATTTCGGTGAGACAGGCTAACATGTTTATTTCTTGGTCAGCGACGAATGCCATTTGATATTGATACTTAGCAATAACAAGAACAGCAGCAGGTATAGTATTCGGAACCAGACACTCATAGAGACTATCATAAATCCTACGGAATAACACAGAAGTATCATTGTCCATATTATTGTTGACCCACTTACGGACTTCAGGAAAGTTTTTTGCTTTAAGGTTTTTAATGAGATCATCGACTGCTACATCTGAAAATGCTGCTAATATTCCACTATCTATCTTACCACCAACTGAGTATCTTTGACACTCATTTAACACTCTTCTCCAATCTGGAAAATGTTTATTGATTAATTCTATGAGGACTTTCTTATCAACTTCAATCCGTTCACTGTCCAAGATATTGTTAAGTCGTTGGAAGAAAGCAGAAGCGATTTCGGGTCTATCCTTTCCTTTGATGGAGAATTCAACCACGGCACATCTGGAGTGAAGGGGTTCAAGGATTTTATTTTTATAGTTGCAGGTAAATATAAATCTACAATTTCCTGCGAATTCTTCAATGAATGCTCTGAGTAAGAGTTGGACATCGTTGCTAGTGTTATCTGCTTCATCAATTATGATGACTTTGTGCTTAGCTTCAGAGGTAAGAGATACTGTTGATGCAAAGTTTTTTGCATTATTTCTTACTGTGTCAAGGAACCTACCCTCATCAGATCCATTTATAACATAACAATCTACTCCAAGTTCATTACATAATGCTTTTGCTACTGTAGTCTTACCAACTCCAGGAGGACCAGCAAGAAGCATGTTAGGTATTTCACCTTTATTTAGAAACTCCTTAAAGGTTTTCTTAATATTTTTTGGGAGAATACATTCTTCAATTGTTTTGGGTCTGTATTTTTCAACCCATATAAAGTCACTCATTCTTCAAAAGTTGTAAGTTTTAAATACTTCTCATACAATTCACCCATTTTAGGTTCAGTACCACGAGACTTCCACATCTGATGTAGAATTAATTTCATATCATCCATCGGTACTACTACCGACAAATTTTCATGTGTGTATGCTTTACTCATAACCAATCTGGTTTTCTGGATGGGTCACGTAGATAATTAGATGCAACCCAAGGTTTGCTGCTAATGTAATTTTTGTAAGCAGTAAAAGTGTCAATGCTTGTGTCATGTTTATATTCATCTGGCATAGCACGAGTAAAAGACTCGACCATATTATAACATGTAATCACTTCTCCTGCAAATCTATGAAATGTTTTCTTTGCTTCAAATAATGTATCAGCACATCCATGAATTTTACCATATCGATGCGAGTACTCTTGAGAAAGGGCACAACCATGCTGAATTAACCATGCAGTATTGAATATACTTGCTGCTGCCCATTGAGTGCAAGGATGGTTTCTGAATGCACCCTTTTTGACCGAGTATGGACTTCTATCTTTCTTCTTAACTAAATCATTACCCCAATCATAATACCAGTGTGAGAAGACTATAGACAGCATCTGACATGTCTCCAATGGCATCTTAACCACATGCTTATCAGGCAATACTCTTGCAGATACATGTGGATCAGGATTAGTAACAAAGATGTTCATCTTTTGGTTGTATTACTGCGTGTTCTGTTTATTATACTAATAAATTTATCTCCTGCAAATGTGCCACCAAGACACACATCAATTTCATCACCATCTTTCCAATTAACATCACCATTCATTTTGGTGTGCTGCATTGCAACTTGAATTTTATCAATTACATCTTGTGTTAATCTCATTATCCAAAAGTTGAATCAGGTTCTAAAGCAATAAAATATTTTAAATTATAAGTTGAATTTGTAAACTGTGATAATAGTTTAGAAGAAACAACTACATCATAGGCACCAGGAATAATTTTAATATTCTCTACCTTAAAGTTAAAAGAAAACTCTTTATCAGTCTCACCAACTACAATGGCAAACTCATTAGAAGTATCATTCTTCTTATCACGTACAACAAGTTTAACAACACCTGATTCACCAACTGCTGATAAATCAGGTAACTGATAGACTGCTGCTGCCTTAAGTAGTTTCTCTAACGCAATACTATCTAACTGAAAATGAACATCTTCAGATGGGAGTGAAATTTCTTTATCGGGTGGAGAAACAATAACAGCTGGATCAGCAAAAAAATATTTAACTCTTCTTTTACCTTCACGAATGGTAAGATAAGTATCCTCAGTAAAATCCAAATCAGGATCTTGATGTAAACTCAACCCATTTAAGAACTGATTTAAATCATAAACTGCAAAGTCACGAGAAAATTCTTCATCAATTACTGCTTCAGCAAGAATATTCTTAGCAACAGATATTGTTCTAAGTTGTGTTCCTTGTTTTACAAGGATGGAATTGTTAATTCCAGCAAAGTTTTTAAGAACAGTTAAAGTTTTGTCAGATAATTTCATAGTTTGTTCTCTAAGTTTCATAATTAAGGCATGGTGTGATCAATGTTTCCACTAGTCATTTTTGGTTTTCCATAATGCTCATCAAAATGTAATAGTAGCATAGCATAATGTATCACTTTCATCAAGTCTTTTTTATTTCTTCCATCTTTACTTCCATATCGACTACCATACTTTAGTATGTTTGCCTGACAAAAATCAGAAGCAAGATCTCTTGATGCCATCAAGTCTATTGTCTGAACATTACGATACTCATGTTTAGTTCCTGTGTAATGTCCATTATAGGTTCTTGACACATACTCCTTAATATCATTAAGGATTTCATCCTCATGATACTTATTCCTGCTGTCTGTCATGTTTTTAAGTTCCTCCTTTGCTGCTTGTTGTGCCCAACCATCATTGTATGTGTATGGTGAGTTTGCCTGTATATTTAGATCTAACTCTTCATAATTTAAACCAACATGATGTGCGATTTGATCATCATTATCAGAAAATGTATTAAATGCTGATGGATACTCAGATGCAGTATTACCTGATCCAGTTAAAGAATCCCAAGAACTACTTAAAGTTACACCATCCATACTTGCAAAACCAGGGGTTTCACTATTATAGTGATAACCAGTAGATATATTAATACCACCATCAGGATCTGGTTGTTTCTTTTCTTTATCTTTCATTTTATCATCTCCATAAATTTCATCATAAAGTAAACTCCAAGCATTAACCATAAGTAAATAAGAAATCGTTTACAAATGATTCAGATTTATCCTCACCAAATTTTGTTTTTAGATATCCTCTAACTGGATCAAGTTTAGTCATATAAGCATCAAAATCCTTATAAACTGTAGTATCTTTACCAATTGGTTTCTTCAATTCTATCATATTTTTATATTGTGTCAAGTATTGTTTAAAGTCAGACAAGTAAGTATTTACTTCTTCTGGTTTACAATATCTTACAAAGATGTTCTCAGAGAAGTGATTACCCATCTCAAAGAACCTATACTTACCATCATCTTTAGGCAGTCCATCAACAGAGAACAGATATTTCTCTCTTGGATGCTGGAAGTCAAATACTATGATAACTTTCTTATCAGTAAACTTCATTAGATCCATACCAAAACAAGGCAGATCTGCTCCTGTTTTAGGATAAAGTATGGTATTGTATATGTCAGCGTTAGGATCTACTATGTGTGCTTCTCTTGCCTTTATAAAATGCTTACCAGTTCTCACATTAGCTGCTAACCTAGCATCCTTCTCTGCCCACCTTGCCCATCTCTCAGTTATTTCTAACTGAGGAAATGTATCAAACAGAGCATCTATGTAATCTTGCCAAATAGTCATACATTCTCACCAGAACTAGTTAATTCAAAATCAGCATCTACTTTATCATACAATTCAATAAATGACTGTTTTGTTTCATCATCGAAACGATTTACACAAACTTGAATTGCTTTTTCTTTTTTACCAAATATAGAATAAGCACGAAGAATATGTACTAAACGACGAGTGCTTATAAGATCCTCAACACCACCATCATAAAATGTTTTACGGATGATGTCACCCCAGTCTACCAATCTCTTACAGAAATCAGTATCAGTAACACCCAATTGAGAAGCAACTCTACCTAAGATTTTTGTTTCAATTGATGGTGATGGGTAATCCTGCTCAAAGGTTACTGGAAATCTTTCGAGGAAGGCTTCATTAAGCACGTTAGTTCCAATAAATCGTCCGTCATCTGAACCTTTACCCTTAGTGTTTGCAGTTGCGATGATGTTGAAACCTGCCTTTGGTTGGATGAATTTTCCAATTTTTTTAAGGAAAACTCCTTTACCCTCAAGGATGGATTGGAGGCAGAGGATTTTGTTTGAGGCAAGGTCGATCTCGTCAAGGAGCAAGACAGCTCCTCTGTTGAGAGCTTGAATAACTGGTCCGTCGTGCCATACTGTGGCACCGTTAACAAGACGGAACCCACCAATGAGATCATCTTCATCAGTTTCAATAGTAATGTTTACACGAATAAGTTCTCTACCCAATTCAGCACATGCTTGCTCTACTGAAAATGTCTTACCATTTCCAGATAGTCCAGTGATAAAAGTAGGATAAAAAATCCTACTTTGTATGATTTTTTTAACGTCATTAAAATTTCCAAATTTAACAAATGTATCATCCTTTTCAGGAACTAAATTTTGTACTGATTCTACTGTAGGAGCATTGAATGATTTTTCAATATTTTCAACTGCTTCAGCAGTAACTTCTAAATTCCACCTACCTTTAGAAACTTTATATTTCTGTATCTTTCTGGTTACCGTAGCATAAGCAATATCATTCATGGCACAAAATGCTTTAACATCAGCAGAAGTAAATTCTGTTCCGTATGTTTCTTTTAAACCATCAAATGCTTGCTGTTCAGTCATCTTAAGTTCAAATGGAGCAGAGGACATTGTGTTTTATTTAACTGAACATATTATAATACAAAAAAGAGGGTAATGTATACCCTCGTGGACACTTATTCAACTGTCTTCTGCTTCTCAAAAAACTCTCCTAAAGATGATTGCAATTGACCCTCATTTTCCTTTGGATCTAGTTTATCATATCCATTTCTTTTTTTCCATTCATTATACATTGCTCCCATAATCCATGCTTGAGAAAGACTTTTAGGTCCATCCATCAATAATTCTAACCTTTTACCTGTATAGTAAGGTACTGATTCTTCTCTCCAATTGGAATCATCATATTTTTTTTTCATAATCCCCTTTACCTACTTCAAAATAATACTCACGATTTCTAAACTGAACTCCATGATGAAGCAAAAGCATTATCTTTGCTTCAGTCATTTCTTCAGAATAAAAAATTACTGGTTGCTCTTTACAATCTCCACTCATGGATCTTTTGTGTTGATTTCAAAATTATTTACCTATTTAAGGTTTGCTTAATACACTTTAAACTACCATTTCTACAAATTCACCTAGAACTTTTTTATTGAGTTTCTTAGTCTTAAGAGATTTTACAAATGCTCTTTTAATTTGTGCCTTTGTTGCATCTTCATTAACTTCAAAAATATCATCTTCTGATAAAGAATTGGATAATAATCCAAAGTAAGTACTATATCCAGAATCTTTAATAGAAAAAGATTTATTAGTTTTCCACGACTTCATTATTATACCATACTTTTTCTCTTCTTTATAAGGGTCAATATACCTACGAATAAATGATCCAGCATCTCTACCAGACATAATTCTCATACCAATGAAATTAGTATCAGGAAACTTATCACCCAAATGCCTTAACATAGTATCGGTAAATGAATAATATTCATATGAGAAATTATAAGTTTTACCCAATTTTCTATCACGTAATGAAACATTATCTCCACAAGAACCAGTTCCTAAGTATGGTTCATCCTCCCAATGTCTTTCAACTTCACGATAATATTTTAGAGGATATGCTTCACCATCAGTAAGTATTACACACTGAACTTTTTGCAACTTATTATCACTTTTAAATTTGGGTAAAATTTGATGAAGTGCTACTAAACTTTCATTCAATGGTGTACCAGAAAGATGCAATCCTTGTGGATACCTATAATACACACCTTTTCTAAAAGCCTCAGAAGTACGATAGATATTAACCATTTGTCTGTCTAATACTTTACTATTAACTTTACTAGTAAACAAATGTAACATGCCAAAATAATTATCAATAGCAAAAAATCCTCTTTCTTTATCAATAATAGGTTTAATCTTTTCATAAAGACTTGTTTCATTTTCTTCATCAGAATTAAAAACTAATGCTTCATTAGTAAACCCATAAACATCAAATGGAATATTAACCTTCCTACAGAACCAAATCAAATTATAAAGTTGCTTTAAAGTATCAGTCATTACTTCTGCCATTGATCCTGACCAATCAAGAATGAAAATCAATCCATGATTTTTGCCATCAGGAACAACATTTACTTTCTTAAAGAGATCTTCATTAAACTTATAGGTATGAAGTTTTGATGTATTAAGAACTCCTGTTTTAGCAACTGTGGTTCTAGCATAAGCATCAGCACTTTTTTTCATTTCAAATTCTTTAACAAGAAAATTGACTTCTTTCTGTGCTGATTTTTTAAAAGATTTGTAGTCACTATCAACTTCACCATATAAATCCAAATCACCTCTAGCAATTGTTTCTTTATAATTCTCTTCCCAATTTAACCAATTTATTTCACATCTGTCATGAATATCTTCATTAGAAATAATAACATCATCTAAATTCAACTCTGGAACTTCAACATATACATTTTCTCTACTATGCTCACCTACAAGATTTTTAAGTGCTTGATCTAGTGCATCAACAGTTTTTGTTTCTGGTTCTACTGGTTCTACAGAAGCGCCAGCACCATCCATCCTATTATTATCAACATTGCTATCACTCCTACTTTCCACAGGAGCATCACTATCAGACTCAGGAACGGTAGTATCAGTATCGTTACTATCGATATCAGAACTATTCCCGTTCCCTTCAAGATCCATCCCAACATTGCTTTCAACTTTCTGCTCTTGAGATTCAGTTTCTTCTTTGTTCTCTTCCTTGCAGAAATTATATAACGCTTCTGCTGCGGATACGGCTTCATCAAACGTTTCTGCATTTTTAATTAAATTGACAATCGGAGTTTCAGCATCTGAAAAAGATATATCATTCCACGCACCAACCTTGAAATATAAATTAACCCTATCAGCAAGATTAAAATCAGTAAGATCTTTATCATTGATATCAAAGAAATCTAAATCATTCAGTTCATTATATCCTTTATAGAATGTTTTGGCAAGTCCAGCATACCTTCTCTTCATCAACTTCTCAATTCTTACATCCTCAACTATGTTTACAAATGATTGAGGAACCTTACCCATCCAATCCCATTGATCAGGTGTATAGAGTGCATGTCCTACTTCATGTGCCACCAATGCATCATATATTTCATTAGTTGCCTTTTCCCATAATGGAAGAATTAATACACGAGTTTGTACATTAAACTGTGCTGTTTCTATTTGCTTATGCTCTATAACCAGATCTTCTGTGGCAAGAAGTTTAGCAAGTTGTGATTTGATTTCGTGCTTTACTGCCATTAGGTTTGTTGCTTATGAACCTATTATAAGACGAAACCCCTCGATTTGAGGGGTTCAGTAGACGCTTTATCAACTGTCTGCGTCTTTCTCTTGAGGCACGTAGTGCCTGTGGTTTAAGTTTTCGTTTGGCATCCTTCTTAGAATGATGCTGCCAGTTCGGAGTATTCATTGTTCATATTCTTTTTGGGATATCATACGTGAAAATCCCTTAACTTTGTCAAAGGTTATGACACTTTCAAATTTGTCATTCAATTCAGATTTATGAGAGATGACAAAAGTATTTGCATCCTTTATTATATATCGTATTATCTTTAAAAACTCATCTGTCCCAAACCCATCAAGAGAACTATCAAATACCTCATCCATGATTAGTAAGTTTGTATTAACAGAGTTCTTTACCCTAGCAACCTCTCTCCATGTAAAGAGTAATGCTAAGTCAATTCTCATCTTCTCACCTTCACTGAATGAAGCATATGAAAAGTCTTCGTGAATTGGTGATTTTACAGTTTCATTAAACTCCTCATCTAATGTAAAATTGATATAGAAATCCATCAACTGAAGGTAACGATTTACCTGTTGATTAATGAATGGTAGATACTTCTTAATTATTTTCGTCTTTACTCCATCATCCCTTAACAGTGAATAAGCAAAATCGTAATGATTAATCTCTTGCCTTCTATCTGATAAGTCGTCAATTGTTTTTTGGAGGTTCTCTTTAAACTCTGCTAACTTCTCATGCTCAGTATTTCTGTTTTCAAATTGTTTGGTAATTGTTTGAACTTCTTCTTCAAGATCTCGGATTTGTCTTTGGTTGAGACTGATACGAGTATTGTTTTGAGAAATGTCATGGTTGAGTTTAGTAATCTCCTGTGATAGTTGAGTGAAGTGACGTTCTCTCTCAGATTCTAACTTTATAGTCTCTTCCAGATCTTTAAAACCTTTATTGAGTTCCTTTGCTTTATCTTGAACGTCGGCAATTCTATTTACACGAAACTCTTCTTCTATGTTCTGACTACATGTAGGACATACCGTATTCTCTGTGAAAAACTTATGCTCTTTGGTAATCGTAGATACTTTCTGAGTGATTTTACCTTTAATATTGTTTAGTTTCTTTAACTTTTCAGAAGCACCAGTAACTTCTTTTTGCTCTTTTGTTAAATCAAAAACATTGTCTGATAATAATTCATTTTGTTTGACATAATCCTCTGCCTCACACATAAGAGTATCAATCTTAGACGTATTAGATTTAATATTAGATTTTCCTTGCTCTTCCAATTCTTTAATAAAATTCTTTTGCATAGACATCTTATCTTTAAGATTATCCTTTTTAAAATTTAAAGACTTTATTTCTTCTCTTTGATAACGCATTTTTTCTTTAAGAATATTATTCATAGCAGAAAATATTCTAATATCCAAAAGATCTTCAATCACATCTCTACGATTAGCACCACTCAATTGCATAAAAGGAACAAAACTACTACTACCCAAGATTACAATTTGAGTAAATGATTTATAATTTACTTTTAATATAGTATCTTCTAATATTTTTTGATTAGTACGATCATCAGATTGTTTATGAAGAGGATTACCATTCACCTCAATATCAAATATATTTGGTTTTATTCCTCTTCTTACAAGATAATCACGATTATTAACTGAAAATTCAATTTCCACCACACAATCTCTTTCATTGGTAGTATTAATTAATTGTCCTTTATTAATTTTACGAAATGGTTTATTAAACAATACAAAAGTAAGGGCATCCAACATAGTAGATTTACCAGAACCGTTTGTACCTATTATTAAATTTGCAGAATATTTTTTAAAATTAATTTTAGTAAATTGATTTCCAGTAGAAAGAAAATTTTTCCATCTAATTTTTTCAAACGTAATCATAATTTAGGTTTAGGGGGAATAACAATATCATTAGGTGTAATTACTGCATACTTATAATTATGCATTCTACATGTTTTTATGGCAAGATCATCATTAACTTCTACAACATCCATTTCCTTTTCTTCTTGATCACTAAGCATCATAGCATATCTTTCAGCATCATCTTCTTGCTCAAATAAAAATAAAACTTTATGTCCAAATCTATCTTCAACAGCATAGGCACCATCCTTATTTTCCTTTACAGTCAAAATAAACACTATTCCACCTCACAAGCTTGTTTATAAAGATCTTGGAAAATATTCTTAATAATATTCTTATCAAAAGAAAATTCTGATTCATCAATATACCTATTTAAAATTGAAATTGTATTCTCATCTTCGTCTATATTAAAAACATCATTTTCTTGTATTTCAAAATTCTCAATTATTTTTAAATCTTGCACACCTGATGCATAAAGTTTATCAATAAACTTATCAAATTCTTCTAATTTTGATTTTTGACGAACAATTACCTTAACAATTTTATCCTTATACATTGTAGTATTGAATAATTTGTGATTAGTATCTTCATAATATATGTTATAAAATAATCTATATGGATTGTTAATTGGAGTATGCTCTAAAGTCTCAGTATCAAAGATATGAAATCCTCTTGGATCATTTACATCATTCCAAAACATCTCATATGGATTACCCAAATAATATATCTTTCCATCATTAGAACGAGTATGAAAATGTCCCGAATAAACTTTCTCAAATTTATTAAAAACTTTAGAATCCATACCATTTTCCATCATATGACCACGAGTTGCCTTAAAACCATTGACTTCAAGATGACCCATAGCAACCTTTGCCTTAGTCTTTTTAATTAATTTTTCAGTCTCTTCAAAATTTTCAGAATTAATCCAAGGCAAAAATAATATCTTTAATTTATCAACTATTACTTCTGTTGCTTTTGTGTGAACTTCTATATTAGGATAATTCCTTAATAATAATTCTGGAGAATTTACATTATTAGTATTTTTATAATAACAATCATGATTGCCTATGGTAAGATATACTTTATATTTTTTAAGAGGTTCTAAGATAACTCTTTTAGACCACTCTAATGTTTGTAAATCTATTGCCTTGCGACTATCAAATATATCACCCATATGAATGACAGTATCTATCTGATGCTCCTCTAAGGATGGAAAAAATACATCACGATAAAATAATTCAAAGTAATCATGAAGATGCTTAGAACCCTTTCTAGCACCAAAATGAGTATCAGTTATAATAGCAACCTTCATCTATTGTTATTACGATATTGTATATTATCTTTAATTGTATTATAATCTGAAGCACTTCCAGCCAATGCTCCATCATCAACTACCATAACTTCATCATATCCAGTTTTCTCAATAATCTTTGTTTTAATATCTAATTGTTTTTTCTCTTTTTGTATTCTTCTGAGAAACGCATAATGTATAACCTGCGTAAAGTATGCAAAAGGATTACGGGATTTCTCAGGATCAAAATTATGTATGTACTGAACGCAATTTTCGATTCCATCTGATATCATGTCCTCCCTGAACATATAGTTGACAAAGTTTGGTTTATATGATAAATGATTAGCAATTTTTAAAAAACATTCTCCAAGATAATTTGGTATGGTTGGTTTACCTTCCCATGCTCCCATTTTTGGGGGATCTTCACCATATTTTTTAATAAATTTTTCTTTAGCTTTAAAAACTTTTGCCCTATAGACAATTAATTCTTCTAATAATTTTTTATTATTTACATAATGTTCTGTCTTTTTTCTAGGCATAACATTAAATTCCTTAGTGTTTTACTATTATAACATATTTTTCCCACTTGACAAGTATCTATTATACAAGTAGAATACCTTTGTAAGGGTTGATGGGTAATAACTAGCTTTCTTTAGATTTTAATTTAAAGAGATCTTCTAAGTTCTTACGGGCATCTTCGACTGTTGATATATATCCCATTCTAGAATCAGGTTTAACACATCCATCAGTTGAAAATAATTCAAGAGGTTCATCATTAATAAAATTATTATATATTTCAATCAATTTTTCATCTTTACTTTCAGTCATTGTAATTACTTTATCAAGAGTTATCATATAAAAATCTTCTTCAGATAATTCTATCCAAGGTTTTACTTTTATATATTGAGATGGTGGATTGTTAACCATTTTAATAACAACGGGATTTTGCATAATAATAATAGGATTTTCTTCATTAGTAGAATCTACTGAAATAAGAGAAAAAACTTCTTCTCCCGATACCAATTTTATTATTGCGTGAAACTCTTCTCCCATTATTTTTTAAGCGGTATGTTTACTATATCATAATTGAAATTCTCTTCGTTATAAACTTTAATTCGTTCGATTAAATGATTTAACGTATAATTTTTACGAGACTTATAACTGATGTCATCAGCAATATCATATAAAGTTGCTTTAGTTTTTTTGTTTCCTTTTCTAAGTACCCTCCCTATTGATTGAAGATTTCTTATTCTTGATTTAGATGGTGAGGCAAAAATTACGTTGTGTAGATTTTTGATGTTAATGCCGGTAGAAAAGGTTCCGTAAGAGGCAACGATAATCGCATTATTCTCTTGCTCAGTGATTTCTCGAACCTTCTCTCTGTCTTGGGTGTCCACTCCACCATGAATAAAAAAGACATTACGATTTTCAATAGTGTTATTATTATTTATTAATTCGTATAATGGTTCACCATGCCCTTCTACTCTGGCATATAGTATAAGTGTATTACCTTTTAAATCTAAAGCAAGATTTTTAATAAAGTTATTTCTACGTTCATGACCTATAATATATTTTACTTCATCCTCAAATACTTCAAATTTCTGTGGTGGGTGTTTCAATAGAAGTACGTTGATATCCAGTTTAGCAAGATGCCCCTTCTTCATTAACTCGTCAGTTTTAATGATCTTATAGGAAGGTCCAAACAATCCCTCAAGAACCCACTTATGTGTCTGAGTTCCATCAAGTGTGCCAGTAAATCCAAACCTATATTTTGCATCATTAAGTTTAGTCATTATAGATATTAAAGATTTAGATTTAAATTGGTGAGCTTCATCACCCACAACAACATTAAATCTGTCAAAATATTTTCTAGGAAGTTTGTAAATAGATTGCCAAGTGGTTATAATAACTTGTGCCTCTGTTTCTCTTTCCTTTCCTGCGTATATCTTGTGGCAAAATGAACCAACGTCCCAACCATAATCTGAGAAGTCCTTATACATCTGCTCTACCAGAGATGTCGTTGGAACAACTATCAATGTATTTCTCCGTTGCTCTACGAAGTAACGAACTATTGAGTAAATCATCAAAGATTTGCCGGAGGCAGTTGGACTTATCAATAGTCTTCTATTGTGTCTTAGAGCATCGTATACTCCCTCAATTTGATAATCTCTAGGTTTATGTCTAGAGATAGCATTCATATAGTCTTTAACACCTTCTTTTGAGATTGTAGGGTTTACCTCAAAAGGTGTACCATAATGTTTATTATCTTTAAATTCGTAAGTGTATCCATGATCCTTACAAAATTGAACTATTTTATCAAGTAGACCAACATATATCTGACCATTCTGAATATTAAATAATCTTATTTTTCCATCCCAAAACTTCTTCTTATATGCTGGTGAAAAACTTGCACCAGGCACATCAAAAGTAAACTGATCCGCTAATTCATAATAAACATGTATCTCTGCTTCTACGTAAAGATATACTTCATTCTTCTTTGATATAACCAAATGTGACATAATATGATGTTCATTTGGAAATATTTATCAACCAAATCCTGCTTGGAATTTATGCCATTCAATAGCATTCTTAATTTGATATGTACGGTTAGATATTATTCTAAGAATTTCCTCAAGAAATTTTAGAGTGGCATCATAGTATCTTATTTTAAGATCTATATTAGTTAATTTTTCATCTGCTTCAAGATGTCTTTGTATTGCATCTTTCTCTCTAACTTTATATGGAAAAGGTTCTTCCACATAAACTTCTGGTTCTGCCTTTCCAGTATAGAAATTATATCTTTCTAATCTAATTTTATTGTATTGTGTTCTTGCTTTTTCACGCAATAATGTAATAGTATTATAAAGAGTATAATACTTAGAATGTAATTGTGGTATTTTTAATGATTCATCATGTAGGTTATCAGGGTCAATGGTAGCATCACGCTCCCACATTTCCTGAATTTTATCAATATTCATAAAGGAGTACGTCCATCAGGTGCAACTATATTATACACAGTATACTTGAAAACTACCTCTGCTGTAAAGTACTGTACATCTGTATCAGTAGCTTCAAATTCTAAAGAAGTTAAATTTACTGGAAATAACTGGGAAAACTTAACAATAGCACTTGTATTATAATTACTATTTAAAATATGTAAACTGCCATCACTGTATATAAAATCAAGATCTCTTAATCCATCATCATCTGTTGTTGCTTTTTTATATTGATCTGTAGTTTCTGGATATCCCAATCCTGTTATCCAATTATGAATTTTCATATAATTAACAAGATCCTCATCAACCAAAAATCTCAATGAAAAATCTCCATATTGTAACTTATCACCAGGAGTATCAATATCTTTTAGATAGCTTGGTTGTGTTGCAGTACCCAAATTTATTTCAGGAATTCTTGCACTATTTGAAAAGAAACTTACTTTAGGTTCCTTTGCTAAAGAAAATTTAAATCCAACAGGAGATAAAAAATTTCTATTGGATATTTGATTTGCTAATGCTCCACTAGTTGCCATTATGAACCTCCGTTACCTCCACCATTTCCACCATTGGAACCATTACCATTCCCACCATTGCCATTACTGCCGTTATCAGAATGGCCATTTCCTGTTTGTCCATTTTTAGTATCCTCATCATGTTCAAGATAACCTCTATTCCCTATATGATAACCTAGAGGAATTTTCTTACATTTTTTACTATCATAACACCAATATTTACCTGGAGGGCATCTTTTAGCAGCTGCCTCTTCAATAAATCTATCAAATTCTTTCATTATTCAATAATAAGATTGTACCATTGCTCACTCATACCCATTATAATATTTCCTGCCATTTCTTTGTTATCTGCATAACCTTCTTCGATAAGATGTTGTACGATCCTATCATGACGATCAACTGCCTCTTTGTATTGTTTTGGTGTGGGTTTCATGGTAATACTACTTTTATTGTTATTTATTCAGATACAACCGTTGCATTGGCCCACCACTTTGGTGTATATGTATAAGTCTTATCTCCCAGTGTTCTAGTTTCTACAGTATTTTTCTGAGCAGTCGCATCTGCTTCATTAGAATATACTTTTCTACTATCATATTCATTAGTCCAATGATTATCACCAGCATAATACTCAGTACCATCTGTTGGTATAGCATTGCCTAAAATACTTCCTTTTTTAATGTGCCAAGGCATAATAGAACACAGGTCTCCAATAACTTATTTAGACAAAAAAAGAGACCCCTGTGAAGGAGTCTCTCTGATTGAAGGAAATATATCCTTTCTTTTTACATGAGGTTTTTAACCTGTACACGTCTGTAGTAACGGTTAGCATTAACCTTAAGTCTACCAAGACCTTGAGATCCAGCATTACCTTCAGCAAATGGGTTTGCAACGATGCCGTATCTTGTCTTAAAGCCGATTTTTGGCTGGAATGAATTCTCTCCAACTGCACGAACCATCTGTAGAGGAACGTATGGGCAATAGAACAGTCCTGCATCATAAGGTGAAGAACCTTTGTATCCACAAACATAGTACTGCTGACCACCTGTTGGTGAGTTAGCTGAATATGGGTCGATGTATACTCTATACTTACCTTGAAGTACACCAGCAAATGTATTGCCTGTGTCATCAACATTAAGGTTAGCATTAAGAGCAGGTGTGTAATCAAGTACACCAGCCATTGTCAATGCAGAAGCAACGTCAGCAGAGCAAAGGATCATGTTACCCTTTCCACGACGAGTTCTCTGTGCGATTGCGTTGGCATCTCTTTCGATCTGGAAGATAAGTCCTTTGAACTTCTCAACTGACCAACGACCATTACTGTCGATGTCTAGATCAAAAATACCTTGAGCAGCAACGTTAGTCTGTGCTCCTTGCTCTGCAACCTTGTAGATTGTTCTAATAACTTCTCTGTTGATTTCCGCAAGGATTTCAGTAGAAAGGATATTAGCAAGTTCTGCTTCAGCATTCAATCCGTGGATTGCCTTAAGGTCTTGAGCAAGCTCTAGTGAGTACTCTGCCTTTAACGCACGTGACTTCGCAGTAACGGTGACTTTCTCGATTGAGAATGCCATTTCGTTGAAGTTTGGTGATCCACTTGTACCAAGAGCTTCAGCAGCCTCAGTATCCATACCACGACCAACATTATATGCTTGTTGTTGGGATCCGTCAGAATCTGGGTTAAGAAGACCTGGATTGTCACCACTGCCTTGTGCAGTTGTACCCATACCAACGGTAACACCATCAGTACCAGCAGCACCGTTCTGAGAGTATCCAGAACCAATGTCTCCTGTAGTTGCACCAGTACCAACCGCAGAGAATGCTGTATTTGCTTCGTCAAATAATGCTTCGTCTCCACTCTGATTAGTGTAACGTGAACGCATTGCGAAGATAAGTCCAGTAGGACCAGTCATTGGCTGAACACCTGCTAGGTCATATGCGACCAAGTTAGGCATTGAACGACGGATCAAACTGATTAGAACGGGGTCAAAACCAGCTGTAGGTCCTGCAGCAGCAGATAATCCACCTAAACCAGCAGTAGTTCCACTTGAACCTGTGCTGTTAGTTGGTACTGCTTCTGAAAGAAATTCTCTTTCTTCTCTAATTGACTGTTCTTGGTTCTCCAAGAGTTGAGCAGTCACCATTCTACGATGATTATCCTTAATTGGATCTAGACCATCGTAGTCTAGTAATGGTGCCCACTTCTCCTGCAGAGCTTCCTGATTAATAGGGGCTTGCATTTAAAATTTACCTATAAAAATTTAAGTTTGAATTTATAATATAAAAATCATTTTTATTTTTTAGCGACTCTTCTAAGAGATTGAAGATAAGTTTCCATCGTACCAGTGACAGCTGGTTGATGACCTATTTCTGTACCTTCAGAAATTGTCTCTGATTCGTCTCTTTGAATATTAGCATTCTCTGGGAAATATGAATTTCTTAAAGTAACTAATTTTTCACGATAATTGTCATCACTTTCAAACTCAACATTTTCGGCAAGAGATTGGAACTTATCTTTCTGGGAAAGAGCAAGACCCTCTGCAACTTCTGCAAAAATTACATCAGAAGTTGATTCGGATAATTTCTTGTTTAGAGCAACATTCTTATTAATTTGCTCGTTGAGTTTATCTTCCATTTCATCTAGTTTCTCAACCATAGTGTTGAGTACATCATATTTATCGTCAGGGATTGATACATAATGTTCTTCAAAAAGACTCTTCATTCCAGTTAAGAATGATTCAGTCATTTCTGTCTTAAGACCTGCTTCTACTGCGAGTTTATTTTCATCAACCCACTCATCAGAAACATACTCAAGATAAGCATCAAGCCTTTCAGTTAACTCTGATTTAAGAGTAGCAACTTCTTCGACTAGAGACTTTTCATATTCTTTTTGTATTTCTTCTTTGATCTCAGAAACTTTTGATTTAATCGCAGTTTCAAAAATTGTCCTTGCTTTTTCTTGGAACTCTTCTGAAAGTTCTTCACCTGCAATAAGAGCATTGATGTCTTCATCGACATTAATATTCTTTTCTGCTTCAGTAACAACTTCTTCTTCAGCAACAACTTCTTCGGTAGAAGTTTCTTCTTCAGCAACAACTTCCTCTTCTGTAGTTTCTTCTTCAGAAACAACTTGATCTTCTGGCTTCTCCTCTTCTTCTTTTACTGCTCCCTTATCTAATTTTTTAGCAGGTTCTGCAGATTTTGCACCCTTATTAACAATATCTTTAACTTGCTTAAGAGGTGATCCAGCATCTTTTAATTTTGATGAATCATCATCAGGCTTATAATTCTGAGGAGTAGGTCCACCGAGATCTTCCCAAGTAGCGGGAGTACCTCCTGTACTTAGTTTTTGCATTGGTTCTGCAGGTTTTGCACCTTTAGTAACCACGTTTTCTTCGATGTTTTCCATTTTCTGTAAATCGTTACCAACGGACATTTTTTTAGATCTTTCTTTATAAATCTATATTTATTTATAGATATTACAGATTTGATAAGAAATCTTGGAATAAACCAATCTTATGCTCTGCAAGTCTATTCTGATCAACTAATGTATTAATTGATTTTTTAGTTTTTTCTGCGAGTTGTTCACGAAGAATTCCTCCTTCCCAAACCCACTCTTTTCCTTCCATAATTCCAGATACAAAAGCATCTGGTGCACTAGGATCTGCAACAATATCAGCAGCAGTTGCTAACATAAAATCTTCACCAACAACTTTGATACCATTACGATCTTCTTTTAGTGACCCAACACCACGAGAAGAAACTCCAAGTGTTACACCTTCAGCAATAAGAGATTTTGCAATCTTACCCATAGGTGTTTCAAGAAGTTGTGCCTTACCAATAAAATTATTTCCTTCTCTTCTTAATGAAGTAATTTTATGTGATACACGATCAAGGTTTACTGTAGGTCCATCTGGATGTCCAAGTTCACCAAGTGCACGTCCTTTTTGAACAAAACTCTCATTATATCTTTCAACTTCTTTTGTAAGAGTATTTACAGGATACATTCTACCATTACGATTTTTAAGATCTCCTTGTAGGAAAACTCCTTCAATATACATCTTCTTTTTAGTACCTTTTCCTTCAGTAATAAACTTGACGCTTGAAATTTCTTCTGTAATGAGTTTCATTTTTTTAATTTGTAAATCCTACTTTTGCTCCTTTAACTGCAGCATTACTTGCAAAAACACAATGAGTATATTTCTTCTCAAGTGTTTCTACTGAAGTTGCTGGCATTGTAAAAGAACCAATACCAGTTCCACTTTGAGTTTCTACAACACTAACTACATGAGCACTAGAGTCGGTATTGACTAAACGAACAGCTGATGCTTCACTAAAACTAGTGGCAGTTCCAGTAGTCGTAGGACATGCTGCTTCTGCACCTAAAACCAAAGTCCTTGACATTATTATTCAAATATACTTAACTATGAGTTATTTATGATAAACCATATCTTCCTTTATGTGCATCATAATTTGTCTCTATCTGAGTTGTGGTTAAAGGTTCAGAATAAACCCTAAATATTGAAATTTGTCCATCCCAATAAGAAGAATATGTAGCAGAAGATGATCTACGTCCTAAAGCTGAATTGTCACTTGCAGCAAAATTATAATCAATATTGGATTGATTTACAACTTCTGTTTTGTCAATATAAGCTTCAACATATCCCGACATACCACCAGTATATATATGATTTACAACATACTGATGCCATACTTCAGTTGATGGTACTGGACTATAAACTAGGTTATAAGAGGATGGGGAAAGTGATACTGAAGCTTCTACACTATTATGTGATAAATGGATAACATCAGATTGTGTAAAACCTTCACCCTGAGATGAAAAGATTGAATTACCATTATTAGCACCATATGTTTGTATTGTAGCATTATCATTTCTAGCCCAAACTTCAACTGCAAAATTTGCTCCTAAAGTATAAGCAGCAGAAGGCATACTTACATAATCATTACTTCCATCAAAATCAAAGTAGAAACCTTGATCTCCTGTTCCTTCGGTATGTGTTGCACCATATATTGTTGCATTATTTGTTCCAGCAACTAAGTCAGTCCATGTATTTCCATCTCCACTTTCATATGAACTACTGTTGTTAGCATCCAAATGATATAATAAATTGGTACTATAAATTTCTCCATCACTATATGCTGCACCACCAACAGATATAATATCTAACATTTCACTATATCCAATTGCGGTAGCTTTTAATGCTGCACCACCTTCTAGAGTATCTGTATATGCTTTCTGGCAGTAAATAACTTTACCTGGTGGAATAGTATAACTTCCAAGAGTCGTTTCAACATTATTTTTCCTAGTAAGAACTATAGCAGAAGAATCACTGTTATAAATTCTTACTATTGGAGATTTGCTTATATTATTAGCAGATCCCAAAGATACTTCAGCAGATAATAGTTTCATACTACTCGGTTTCCTCTGTGGGTTCTGGTTCTACTTCAGTTTCTGGTTCTGCAAACATAGTATCGGCTACTGATGATCTTTGAGACTCTATTTTATTTGCAGATTTTGCAAACAAAACATCTTTTATTTTAGTAGTAATATCAGATGCGGATGCATCTGTTGCAATCAAATCGATAATTTCGTCCATAAAAATTAATATATTTCTATTCTTTATTTATATCTCTGCCTTCTTAGTGTCTTTTCCAAACTGACCATTAGTAATAGCACCATCTGGTTCTAATGGAACATCACCCAATGTATCCATCTCACCTTCCATTGGTAAAGGTTCACCTGTTATAGGATCAATTGCACTGGGATCTGGTATAACACCATCTTTAATTTCCTGTTCTATTTGCTCATCCTGATCAAGTATATCAGCATCAGTCTGTCTAAGAATTTTTCTACGAACCCAATCATTAGAATAAAATCTACCAATATAAGGTTCAATGGTTGCAAGAGTTGCTAATCTCTCATTCATCATTTCAGTTTCTTTTAATTCAGCAAACTGATTGTCATAAATGAAATCATATTGGATATGCTCACGAATTCTTTCCCAATCTTCTGGTGCAACAACATTCTTAAGAATTAATTGTGTCTTAAGCATATCATTAAACAATTGAGCAAAACGTTTTCTTAAACGTCCTACAAACTTAGAAAATTTAAGTTCATCTCTAAGTATTTCTGATGATCTTCCCAAATTAAAACCACCATCATTAGCAATTCTTGATTCAGGAACACTAAGTGCTCTATAAAGTTTCTTCTGGAAGTACTCAATATCAGCAAGTTCTCCAAGGTTTTGTCCACCTGGAAGTGTTGTAATTTCAGTTCCTCTACCACCTTCTCTACGTGGTAACCAGAAATCTTCCATCATAGACATGAACTTTCTGTCATCTCTAACTTCACCAGTTTGTGCATTATATGTAAGTTTATTTCTATAACGATACATTACCTCTTTAAGGTATTGCTCTGCTTTAATTTTTGGTAAATTACCAACATCAATATAAAATATTCTTCTTTCTGGTGCTCTTGATAATCTGTATATAACAAGACTATCCTCAATCATACGAAGTTGATTAAGTGCTTTAATTGCTTTATGAAGATATGAAAGATTACTTCCTTTATTCCTATCAACTAATCCAGATGTGCAATAAGTAATTGCATCTTTTGCAATTTTAATTCCCTTCGATCCTCCACCACCAGCTAATGCTTGGGATGGATATGCTGGTGTTGGTGTATATAAAAAATATTCATCTATTTCTGGATTTAATTTATCATAACTATTTTCATCAGTTCTATTGTTATTATTAATATACTGTTCAGATCTAGATTTTTTCTTTTCTTGTCTAATAAATCTTATTTTTAAAGAATCAATATATCTTAATTCCTGAATACCCTCTTGGGGTTTTTTCATATCAATAACTTTCAAATAGCAAAGTTTACCATCTACATACCAATTTCTAAAAATTTCATGTGCCTTCCTATCGAAGTCCATGATTTCTTTTATATTTTTAAACTCATCCCTAATAATTTTCTTTAATTTATCACTAGCATTTAAATTTGATAATTCTATTTCAACAGGAGAATCGTACAAATCACTAACGATTGCCTCATTAACAACGTCCTCAATGGCACCATCCGCTTCAGGATGAAGTGCCATCTCTCTATATCTTTTTATTAAATCAAATTCATTTCGATAGACACCTTCAATATCTACATATTGTCCATAAAAACCACTTGATATATAACTATCAACCC
>VTLG01014487.1_pt1 | contig 52612 bp, 60 predicted proteins | sample 4694571 | NCBI WGS metagenome assembly VTLG01 (sample SAMN12604809, study PRJNA352737) | marine metagenome | biome: ENVO:00000447; feature: ENVO:00000209|ENVO:00000569|ENVO:01000036; material: ENVO:00002151; isolation source: viral sequences binned using virsorter ... | reverse complement strand
CTGCACCAGCGACATAATTCGTGTTGTTGGCAGCGCCAGCAACATTTACAGTAAAACTTGCTGCGGTACCAGTTGTAGCCAAATAACCCACGTTACTTGTACCAATACTTGAAGTAGCGTCCATAGTCAAAGTATCTACATAGTCCACTCCAGAAACTGCGTCAATCAAAGAAATGATTTCGTTTCTCCGAAGGTATTGCTGTGACCAGTCCCAAGCATTAGGATTCAGATACGCTTTCAACGCAGTCTCAATACTCGTTTTAACAGTTGAAGCAGTCTCACCTGTCTTTTTCACAACTGTAGAGGTAACATTAATACTTGCTAATTCGGCAGACATAACATCAACCGATAAACCTGATGGTACTCGCTCTGTCAGAGATGTGTAAAGATCAGAAAGGTTTGAATTAGCAACAGGTAACTCAATGGTCGCAGAAGCAGGAGTACTAACTGTACCAGCCACTGCTACAAGAACTGCACCATCATGAGTGCCGTAATCTGACGCTAACGTATTTCTATCACGATACCTACGCTTGTTGTAAACTTCAACACGGTTAGCATAGGTTTTGTTTTGTGCAACATAATACTTTAGTTGTGTGGGAGTAGTTGAAGCAGATGTGTAACTACCTAAAAGTGCGATACCTCTGTCAAAGTACTCAGTGTCAGTTTCAGCATCCGTACCTCCAGAAGGGCTGACGCTAAACGTAGCCGTGGAGAAAAACGTAGCATTAGACAATAGGGTAAGGCTTTGGCCATCAGCGGAAAAATTATACTTTGTTCCTACCGCTTGAGCCGTAACAGTCGCAGTGCCAGACAAACTTCCATCCAAAGTAAAGTCTGCATCGAGAGTAAAAATAAATGATTCGTTCGTAGCGCTATTCACAAACAAAAACTCAGTGCCCTGTGGTAGTGTTCTAGCAACCGTATCAGAATCAGTAAACGTAATAGAGAGTGTAGCGGTTGATTGCGTACCATCACTACGGGTCAACCCAAACAACTGAAGAAGAACTTCTGTCGTTGCAGAAGGAAGTCTATTGATGAATGCTGAAAGTTCTGAAGATCTAGTCGCAAAAGCCTCAGACAACGCAAGTTCAATTTGGCCAGTCTGTGGTTGCCAGTTTGGTAACAACGCACGACCTGAGGTTAGAATACTGTTTAGAACCACAACTGGATCTTCATCAAAAACTGTTAGATCTACATATTTAGAAGCGTCTGGAGATGCCATAAAAACCTCACTTAAACTTTATTTGAACGTCTCTTAATGCGCCATTCGCATTGATCAATTCAACCTCTAGAATATCAATGTCATCGGCAGAGTAAAAGTCACTAAAAGCGTCATAAAACTTTCCACTATCGAACGTATGAAACGTAGGCTCTTCAATTCCGAAATCAGCAAAAATGGGGCGCTCGTTAGTTTCCGTGCGAACAAACGCTTTAACCTGCTGTGCCTTGTAAGTGTCAGTTCCAGACAGCACAACATTTGCTCTTTGGTTTTTATTATCCATACTAAATGGATACGAAAGCACAAACTGTGACACAATTCCTCCAAAAATTACCTACATATACATTCTATCGAAATTTGAAGGGGTCCTACCACTACTAGTTAGTTATAGAAGAATACCAATCACTAAAATTAGGGTCGTCCACGGGAATGATTTTAAGGTCAACTAAATCAACCTCCCACTTGCTTCCAGACATAGCCCAAGCAATTTCAATAGACGGCTGGGCCGCAACAACCCCAGTATTAACCTCTAAACCGTATGTGTTCACAAAGTAATTCACAACACAACCGCCAATGCCCTCGTGGTAGCATGGAGCATCCTCCGTTGCGCCGTGAGGGCAAATACTTGGTGTAATATCAACTTCGTTCTGGTTAATATTGACTAGGAGTCTGTGGCCGTCAACATTCCAAGATAGTTCTTTAATCATCTTCTTTAAGTTGGGGGGCAGACAAGCCTAGATTTGCATTTATACAGTCTTTAAGTTGAGCGGCAGACGTGGCCAGATTTTCGTTTAACTCAACAATTGTTGACTCTAAATCAGCAATTGTTTCTTGAAGGCTTGTACACACTTTTTCCGCAACAGCCAATTGTGCTTTTAACTGAATGTGTTCTTTTTGTAACGCTAAATACTCGTTCCAAACAGTATCCGCTAGTAAGCCATCATCATGAGAAAACATTAACGAGTTACCTCTAAATCTAAATAAAAATTACCTTCCACAACACGTTCAACCGCACCGCCACTTGAAATAATCTCAAGATCATAGACTCCACCATCTGTTATAGCAGCAGTGTCCACGGCAGAGATTGACAGAGTGATCTGTCCACTACTATTTGTAGTAATTCTACCGTTTTCAGTCGTTAGAGAAATTAGCGTGGAAGAAGAGCCTACGGTTCGGCGCACCTGCATCCGAGCAGTATGACTGCTTAAATCCCGTGCATCACCGTTGGCGTCTTTCACGGTTAGTGTTCGACTAAACGTAGCGCCTTGTTCACAAGTAATATCGTATGCTCCAGCAGCCATAAGTAACCTCCTAGTTATCTATAGTATACCGAAGCACAGCACTTACTTCTTAGTACTAGGCGCCTTCTCGTCCTCAACTACTTCAGCAACCGCCGTAGCCTGAGCCAACTGCTCCCGAAGAGTGTTTACTGCCACACGAAGAGTTGAGTTTTCCAGTGTTAAATTAGTAACTTGAGTCGCAAGGTCTTGAATGACAGCCTGCGGGTCAAGATTGATGTTATTTGATGTATCAGTCATAATACCTATATTACCTTCCTTAGGTGTTTCTGTCAAGTGCCCTCGGCAGGATTCGAACCTGCGACCTAGAGATTAGAAGTCTCTTGCGCTATCCTGACTGCGCCACGAGGGCATGGCGGAAAGGGTGGGATTCGAACCCACGGAGGCTGTGACACCTCAACGGTTTTCAAGACCGGCCCATTCGTCCACTCTGGCACCTTTCCTCTTACTGAGTGTAATTATACCTGTTATGGGGTGCAATGTCAATAGTACGAATCTGTTTGCCAAACACATCATCAGCAGCATAAGAGACAAGGTGAATATTTGAATTCAATAAAACTTCCCTAACCTTTTCATGTGAAGGTCTATTCTCACAAATATAAACCACCATAGAAATACCGCTGTTAGCAATCAACTTCGCACAATCAAGGCACGGCTCGCCATTAACATACAGCGTCACGCCGTCCTGCTTTCTAGACGCAAAGTCACTGTGCAACAAGCAATTTGCTTCAGCATGAACTGCAATACAATCACTATAGTCTGATGACTTGTGGTTAGCAGGGGCAAACGCACGAGGGCACGCACCTTCAGAACAATGTGCCACGTTTCTAGGGGCACCGTTATATCCGATACCTAAGACAAAGTTTTCGCTATCGGTCAAGATAGCCATATACTGCGACTTCGTGCAGGTGGAGAACAAAGTAGCACCAGCCTGTGCCCAGCGTAAAAACTGTAGATGCTTTTTATTCATACTCTAAATTCCTTCCATTCACCAGTAGAAGTAGTGTAGTAAACTTTCTTGATACCGGACTCCTTAATTGCTTCATAACATCTCGGACAAGGCTTCGCCAAACCAATGTTACCACCCTTAGTGATTCGGGCCACAAATATCTTGGCACCGTTCGTTTCACCAGAATTCTTCAAAGCATCAACCTCAGCATGAACTGAGCAATGATAATACTTCTCATCTTCAACCACGGCAGGGCTATTGCGCTGACGATTATGTCCCTTTCCGAGAACAGAACCACCACGCCAAACAACAGAGCCAATCTTCCACTTCTCATGGTTAGATTTTTCTGCCATTGAAACTGCTAATGTTCTTGCTGTACTAGTCATAACTTCTCCGTGGGAGTGGTGGGGATCGAACCCACGCTCTTCGGATTAAAAGTCCGCTGCCTTACCGCTTGGCTACACTCCCTAGATTTCAAACTTTACGATGGTCTTCGTAACCATCAAGTTTGGTGAGATGTTTAACATCTATCTCACGGGATCTGTAACCAACTTTTTCCTTTGAAGGATCAATGTAATCTGGTGTGGTGGCTAATTCCCAAGCATCATCATACTTGATATGCCCAACAATGTCAACCCTTTTGAACTCATCGTCTACAGTTCTAGCCACAAAAAGATGAAGCCCTTTGCCAACCTGATGCTCTCTAACAGCAGCAGCATTGCGAGTTCGGATACACCGAACCTCAAAGTTCGTCCCAACATCAGCATGGGCCGACTTGTACTTACTATGATTGTTCTTAGTCCAAACACTACCAGACCAGTAACGATTAGTAGCCTTAGCAACTGCCAACTCACAAACACAGGCACGAGCCTGAGCCGAGCGGTCATCTTCCATACGACCACGCTTATAATAAGACTTGTCGTTAGAATCCCAGTTTGCTTCCTGCCTACGAGCGGCAACATTCAAAGCGTGTACCCACTCCCAAGGCTCTAGTTCTACTATCATGGATACTACGGTATCACACTATTATCGGATTGTCAAGGCTATAAGTCCAGTACGGCGACAATACACCACAATATTGCACCCATTAAAAGTAACCAACCAAGGCCCATTTATCTTCGATTCATCTCGCTGTTTAGAAACCTGACCGTATCCTTGGTATTGGTTTTATGTACAAACGGAAAAATAGCGTGAATAACTCCCAAACATCCAGTCCAAATAAGAAGGACCGCTGTACCAAACGCAAAGGAAAAATGTTGTAAGTAAGTCATGTTATTTGACTTCGGGTGATCTGTGAATGCCTCTAGCGCCTTCTTCAGCATCTTTACCCCTCTCTACGTCTTGAAGTTTCTTCGGTTTATCAATGACTTTTCGCACCAACAGATCAGGTCGGTCACCCATCATTTCTACAGGTAAGTCGTCCCACAAATCCGGCATGTTACTCTACCTTTGTCTCCACATCTGTAAACGAGCCTAGATCTTTCTCTAACTGTTGCATTGGGCGAGCACCAACCAAACGGTCCTGCTCTTTACCATCCACGAATACAACCATCGTGGGAATGTTTGCGATGTCAAAACGCTCTTGAAGGAGAGGCGCTTTATCTACCTCAACTTTGATAACCTGCACTTCGTCAGCGTACTTTGCAGCAAATTCATCAAGAATCGGTGCCTGAATATCACAAGGACCGCACCATGAAGCCCAAAAGTCTACAAGGACAGGCTTAGACGCCGTATTAATGATTTGATCAAAATGCTTTTCCTCAACAGGTAAAGCAAATCCCTCTGCGAGTATTACTCTTTTTACGCTTTGTTCTTTACGAGTCATGTATCTATGATACCATCATAAACACAATAAATCAATTACTCTTCCCAGCAACAACAACCACAGTTGCAGTCTTGGGTGCAAACACACACATCACATCCACACATTACAATATGTCCTTTCTTTAACTTGTAGGGGGATCAGGAAACGTCACGGTTTCTGGAATCGGAGTGCCTACTGTTGCTGGTAGGTCACGCAATGCTTGACGGTATGTTCTCCATTCCGTTTTTAATTCATCTGACATGGGGATATCTGCCATTTGAGTCCAGTCACAGGCTATTAAATTATGATCCCTTATTTGTCGTAACTTATCGGCCCTGTACACTTGCAGGTCATTAGGGACAACAACCTCAGGTGGGGCTAGTGAAATATCCATAACTTACTCCTTACGTATCTCCAGCAAGCCAATAAACGTACACTGTCGCACTGTAGATAGTTGATGAAGTGTAGTTTGAGTTACCATTTCCGTTAATTTCATACGCACGGAAAGTGATATTTGTACTGTCCGCAGCCGTTACGGGGAACGCCAACTGGTTGTCGTTATCACTGCTCAGTCTCGTCCGTGCCCCAACAAAAGCAAAGTCTGGAGTTGATGGTAAACCATGTGCAATGGTGCCATAACCTGAACTGTTTACAGCAACAGTGGCCGATCCGCCACGGAATCTATATTGAGTCCAGATGGGGTAGGAGGAACCGTTGTTTTGCTCGGCTATAAACTCATTCGCTGAGTCATCCCACCTAAAGGTGCGCCATGTGTTGGTGTTGTCGTCATGGAAGTGGATCATTGAGTCGCCATTACCACTTGACCCGACGTAGAAGTCGTCATTGGCATACATGTGGCCAGTAGAACGAAGATTGCCGTTGACATCCAACTTGTACGACGGCGTAGTGTCGTTAATACCAACACTGCCGTCATTGTCAATGTGCATAGCCGTAGCAAGACCGGCACGACTTGTGCCCGTCTTGAACCCAATGTCATAGCCAGAGAAATGACCATAGGCAGGACTGTCACTGTTCGCTGACGTGAACCCAAGTTCGGCGTAGTTGCTTGTCCCAGAGTCAAGGACGGACACAGCACGGTTCTGAGATGCGACATGCAAATGCGAACCAGACGGAGGCGTGACACCACCGACCCCAGCCTCTCCGGTTATTAGAATATGGTCCTCAGACGTGTCAAGCAAAATCTGACACGACGAATCGTTACCGCCACCACGAATATAAACGTCGCCAGTCGAGGCAGCGGAAATATACGTGTGGGTGCCGCTTGACATAATGACGTATTCGTTAGCGCTGGCTTCGCCCATCCCCGCAGTACGCAGCCCCACATAACTAGACGAGAACGTCTGACCAAGAACAATGCCGCCGTCCGCGCCGCCCGATTGCGCCGTAAAATGCCCAGTCGAAGTAGTGTCGCCCGCAACATCTAGCGTTGCAGCAGGCGACGTGGTGCCAATACCGACATTGCCCCCCTCGGGGTTCAACAACAACGGCTGATCAGAGCCGTTGTCGGCTTCCGATTGAATCTTGCTGTACTGAGCGACCCCAGCCTCATAATATGCGCCGAGCCGTAGACGCTGGTCGAGGTTCTCAACAAGCGTCTGGGTAAGCACGCCGTCCTGATCTTTGAGGATGTGAAGTTCTTCGGCAGGCGAAGTCGTGCCGATACCAACATTACCATCAACTTGTAAGCCCGTACCGTTAATTAACTTCATGTCCGTGGAAGTAAAGCGCATTGCGATATTGTTAGATCCCGCCTTTTGGAGCATGACCTCTAGGATGCCGTCCTCAGTCGTGTCAGAAGCATCATCAATCTTACCAGTAATCTTTGCGTACACAACTTTTTGATCAGCGTCGTTTTCGCCTTGGAACTTGATCTGACCTAGGTAGTCAGAATCAGCAGGGCTAGCACTATTTCGGTATAACTCAATAATCGGTGCCGCTTCAGAGCCAGCGTCAGTGTCAGTTAACGTGATCGTAGATGTGCCGTCAAACGTAAAGTTAGCCGAGCCTGCAAAAGACCCAGAGTTGTTGTACTGTATCTGACTTGTAGATCCACCCGGCGTTGATGCAGCAAGGTTAGCGATTGACTGAGCAGTAACATGCTTAGGATTATCGCTATCGCTTGTATCAGCAATAACAACCTTGTCATCGCTAGCAACAGTTACAGAAGAAAGTTCTGACGGAGCAAAGTTTAGTGTGACCGATCCACTCGTACCACCACCACTTATACCAGTCCCAGCAGTAACACCTGTAATGTCACCTGGGGAAAGATCAACGATTGATTGGACAGTAACAGTTTTTGGATTGTCACTATCGTCAGCATCTGCAATAACAATTTTGTCAGACGTAGAAACTGTGGCAGACGAAAGTTCTGAAGGCGCAAAGTTTAGGGTAACATCACCTGAAGATCCACCACCACTTAAAGCCGTACCAGCAATAACTGAATCAATGTCACCAGTATTTGCATCAGTGCTAGTTAATGCTACAGGACTAGAAGTCTTGCCTTCCAAAAAGCCCACGAAAATATTGTCATCAACACTAGGTATCGGACCAACCACAGGACAGTCTTCGTAAATGTTATCTAAACCTAATCTAGGAATTTTGACATTTACGAGAGACCCGTTGACAGCGGTGACCGTGGCACGAAAAATGCCAGAGGGTCTGATGCCTGATGAGTAATTGTTATTTCTTGAAGTTCGTCTAGACATTATATTCCACCCCCGCTTTTGTCAGCAAGTAGTTTCCTCCAGTTAGCAGGAGGTTGTACAGGCGCTGGAGTCAAACCAAACTGATTTGGATTAGTTCTTGTCCGTTTCCAGAAAACAACTGAAGATGGAGAATCACTCGTATCTTCTGGTGGGTCTTCTGGCGGTTCAGGTGGTTCAGGATCGTCTGGCGGATCATTATCGGGATTAGATACAGGCACACTGCTGGGTCTTTTGAAGTTGCCTTTAAGTTTAGCCCAGTCGTCAGCATTCCAAATACCATCCTGCGGAAGATTGTTCACCTTCTGAAAAGCCAAAACTTTTCGCTGAGTAATTGGACCCCAAATACCATCGTCTTTTGTTCCAACGGCTTGCTGAATCCGCTTCACACAGTTACCTCGTGAACCTTGCCTAAATTCTTCAAGAGAACAAGCCATATCTTCGGAATCCGTAATATCAGTACCACTAACACTAACCAGTGCGTTTGGTCCCACATTAATTGAAACCTTATCTACAAAAAAAGTTCCCTTAAAGTTTTCTACGCCCTCAACTTTAAAAGTTGTACCTGGGTAAATAGAAAGTGAAGAAGCATTTTGAAGTAAACTAACTTGAGCAGTTGCACCTTTCTTCGTGTCAACACTCCGTTTCAAATCAAGTTTACTAGCAAAGAATGCATCGTTTTCACCCGATGGAACATTGATAGTGAAAGCATCTTGATTGGCAGCAATAAATTCTTCAGAACCGAAAAACAATGTGCCCATAGATTCAAAAAATCTAAAGTCTAAATCTCTAGCAAGTCTTTGCAAAACATCAAAAGTTGACTCATCTTTGTTATCGTTGGACTCTCTAACGATTGTTCCGTCTCGTGGGCTATCTTCAATAAACGTGTTTAGCCCGAACTTTGCCGCCATTTGAGAAGCAAACTCAGACGGTGACATTTTAGGAAAAGATTTCTGTCCTTTATCTCTACGCATTGCTTGAGTTGCTTGAAGTCGTGCTATAAACGATACTCTGTCCACCCCTTCATGGGCTACGCTAACGTCAGCGATTTCAAACTTTTGAGACAAATATTCAACTGTTCGCCCAATCATAAAATAATTACTATTATGCATTTTTAGATTAGGGTCGTGCATGGTCACGTTAATCTTACTTACAGCATCTGCGGAAAGATTGTACGCAAGTCTAGTAACGGACTCATGGACTTCCACGATCCTGTCACCGATCTCACCTATCTTCATTGACTCCACAGAGGAACTGATCTTATCCATAATGATAGCCTACTACTTGGGAATTGTTCCGGCAACCGCCATCTGGTAAAGACCGTGTTCTATGCCTGGGTAAGGCCAAATTCCAGTCTCATCAAAGTTGACGGAATCTTTAGCCTTTCTCAGTAATTGCTGATATCTTGCTGCGGGTTGCATTGACTTCCATTCCACCTCAGTATATTTATCAAGAATAAGGTCTGCGGTGGGTGTAGGAGGATTTGTCGTAATATTAGGTTGCCTAAACACGGCCTTGAGTAAAATTATTTCTTGATTCAAAGTAGGTGCTTCTGTCAACTGAAACTGGGTAGACACACGAGTAGGTTCACCATCAGTGTTGCGGTACTCAACTTCAAAACTATACTTAGTGATTTTAACAAAATACGACAAGCCTGTATTGGCATAAACAAGTTTACACTTGTGCCCGTTAGCGGCAATAGTTTCAATATCGTCCAAAATATCTTGAACGGGAAGAACACCGCCAGATGCTTTATCAGCAATTACAGCGTTAAAAGAAACTGTGCGAAGTTGCTGGTTCTCTATCGCCAACAATGGCTTTTTACCAGGTCTTGCAATCTCACGAAACCTAGCCTCAGATTTATCATGGGACATGTTTTGAGGACCAAAGGGGAACTCAACAACAATATTAGCGTCGTTGCCTTCGTCGTCAAGCAAACCAACCGTGGACAACTTGACTCGTAAAGGGCTAGATGTTCTGATTGATGTAGGTTGCCCGCTTGATGGGCCGACATTACTTACGAAGGTAGTTGTTACTGTAGGCATTAGTCCTCCAGAGCCTGATCAATTAGTGTTTGAATTTCTACTTGCAGCACTGCTACACCGTCTCCTTCATCGACCTTTCCGTCAATGATAATCTGTGGTGGGACAGCGGTGTTTTCAGCGATCTGTGTAAGAAGAAGATTTGCGGCAGCATCGTGCTCTCCTGTTTGGGTCAAGTATTCAATCATGAAGTCATCGGATTGGTCACCCAAACTTCTTTCCAGCATATCAAGACTGCTTATCCCTTGGCCAGCCATATTGAACAGGCGCCTATCTGATCCCGTTACTCCAGAGGCTATATTCTGCGCATAGAACGACCTGCCAGCAGACAGAATACTTGCTTGCTGCTCTGCACTAGTAACTCCAGCAAGAGCAGAGATTTCTCCACCAAAAATAGCGTTACGATAAAGTTCCCTATTCTGTTGCTCCTGAATGAGTCGTCTATCAATCGCTCCAGTGCCACCTGAACGCATAAGCGCTCCCAACTCGCCAGCAGAAACACCACTAATACCTTCAAGCCTCGCCAACTGATTGTCGATTTGGCCCTGAATACCGAAGTTACCAACAACATCAGTACCACCAAACACGCCTTCCCTTTGCATCTGCTGAATAGAAAGAAGCATAGACAAGCCAGTAAGATCAGACTTGCCACCCATGGCCATCTCAGCAATAGAACCCTTGTTAATGAAGTCTAGCAGCATACTTTCATCAGTCATACCGCCCTGAATGAAAGCGTTCAATGCTGCATTAGCAGAAGCACTTCTAGACTGGCGTCCTATTTTGCTTGTTGAGAAATCAATATCACTAACAAAAGACTGAGTTCTATCAACATCACCCAAGTTAAACAAAGACATCAGCACACCAACACCAGAATCACGAACATTCGTATGTGCGTCAATTCCGAAAGCCTGCATAAACTCAGCAACTGCCTCAGCAGTCGTGCCAGTAATCTTAGCAATGTTGTTCATCTGGTCTTCGTAGGCTTTGTTGGCACGCTCAACATTGCTTTCAAGTTGACTTAACAAATCCTCATTCAAAAGTTTTTCAAACAGTTCGTCCATGTGAACACTATTGGGATCAATCCCTAATCCCATAACAAACTCTGAGAACGCCCTCGTATCTCCATCCGCTGTTTCGAGAATACCCATATCGTTTTTAGATGCTTCAACAGCGGCACTAAAGCCTTCCATCATGCTTACCTGCTGGTTAAACGCCGCTGATCCTGAACCAACTTGGAATCCACCAACCCCCTGCATAATAGCGCCCACCGCTTTTCTGGACCGACTCTTTAAACGATTATTTCCTCGGAATGCCGCAATACCTTCCATGATGCCACCCGCAGCAGCACCCAGTAGACCACCAGCAATTGTTCCGACTACAGGAACCATGGAGCCGATAGATGCACCAAGCATCGCTCCCGACAGCATACCAGAACCTGTAAAGCGACCTGTCTGGAAAGCAGTACCGCCCTGACCAATACCTAACCCAGATAGTCCTACGCTGTCATATAAACTTTTTGCAGACAGCGCTGCTCCTAAAGCGGGCATAGCCCTCAGTCCAGCAGTGGCACCCCCAGCCGCACTAGTACCTGCGGTACCAAAAGCCCGAAAACCTGCTCCTACCCTACCAAATCCTCGTCCCTGTCTGAATGCTTGAAAACCAGAACTAGCCTGCCTACCGAAAGTGCCCATCGCTGATCGTCCGCCTGACATCATGCTGGAACCAGCAGCAGCAAGCCTACCACCTCTAGCAGCACCAGCAGCGCCTCTTGCTCCCATTAGTCTCTTGCCACCCATAAACATGGCACCCATCATAATAGCGTCAGTAACACCACCACCGCCGCCAGCGCCAAAGACTCCGCCGATTCCACCGGATATTGAACCAAGAGCATTCATGAGCATCATTACAACACTGACAAGTGAAGAAACAATAGGTGCCAGCATGTTCATAACATTGGCTAGACCCTCAAGCGCATCAGGAAGCCTGTCCAAAATAGGAAGAAGTGTATTGAACAAATTAAACATTGCAGGGATAACAGCAGATGCTAACTTGTTCAGAACTTCATTGATCAAAGGCAATTTAGCAAAGAAACCGGTCTGACCATTAGACAAACGATCAAACAACGCACCAAATACGTTACCTACCGCTTCACCAAACTTGATAAAGTTGTCAGTGTTATCAATCATCAACTGACGGAACTCAGCAAACAAACCTCGCCCACCGCCTGCTTGGCCCATCGCCCTGAACATGTCAATCAAAACATTCGCAGCAGGCTCAAACTTTCCGAAGAAATCACCCATCGCCACGAAAAAGTTTCTAACGTCCTTAAAGAAACCAACAAAACTTTCACCCATTTCCTCAATGCGACCAATATCTTCTAAGATATTTTTCCTAAGGAAAGTAGAAATGCTTTCAACAACAGTAACTAACGTGGGCGCAAAAGACTCAGCGCCAAACTTTTGAATAATCCCAGCCAAACTGACAATATCATTTCGGATGATTCCTGAGATTTGAATAAATGCGTTACGGAACGGCCCAAGCAAAGGCTCACCAAGATCGGCAAACAAACCTCTAAGATCAGCGAACTGCGTCTTCATGGTTCCGATAAATGTGTTGGCCATGTTAGCGCCAACGTTTGAGAATGCACCAGCAGTAGCGCCACCCCCAGCAACAGCCGCTGTAAGGCCACGCATATTAGTCACACCAGCCAAGCCGCCTTGGCGGAACCCTGCCGCACCTTGAACTGCTGAACGTGCTTGAGCAAAGTCCTTGCTTCCTAGAGCAGCCGCTAACTGCTGTGCAGCCTTAGCATCGCCACCAGAAAGGTTAATCAATTGTGTGATAAGGCGGTTTGCTTGACTTCCCTGAATACCGCCTCTTGCAAGTGATGCAGTAATAGCACCAGATGCTTCGCTACCCAGCAAGCCCAAGTTTCGAGAACTGATACCTGAAGTAAACCTTCTAGCACTAGCCCTACCGCCAGCACCGCCACCCAAAAGTGGAGCCAACTGTGCTTCTTGAAATTCTCGCATAGCCGCCGCTGCAACAGCCAAAGCCGTGGCCGCACCAGCCGCCGCTACCGACAAACCCTTCAACGCAATATCATACGCTTTAACAGCCGCACGACCAGTAATCAAAGCCGCCTTAGCCGCCAACAAGCCAGCCGTAAACAAACCAATCTGACCAGCAAGCGCAATAAACGAAAACTTACCCATCATGGTGACGAACTTGGTAAACACACCCATGAAACTACTCAAGGCTCTTTGCATCTTACCAAAGCGTCTTGTTAAACGATCTGTAGTTCTATCCAGATCCCTGTTAGCGTTATTGAAAGACCTTGTGCGGTCTTCAAGTGCTTTTATTCGGCGCTCAATAGCAGCAAGGTCGTTATTGATGTCTGCATCAATCTCAACCTTAATTACTACTCTTTCTTCAACAGCCATGTCGCCTCACAATAAAAAAAGAACTGGGAACCTCTGTAACTATTGTACAGAAATTCCCAGCCCTAAATCAGTAACCACCAGAGGCATTTTTACGCTTTCTTTCCCTCTCTGCTTGATCTCTAGAAAGGGCAGTAGCGACAGCCAAACGAATTAACCACTCATCGTAGTCACTATTAAGAATATCAATCGGATCAGTATGAAAGGCTTCGGCTAGCCGAGCCGCTGATCTAATCCGAATATCACCGGCTAATTCTTCAACTAGCCCTTCGTAGGGTCTTCAGCGTCCACATCATCGCCGTATCCAGCATAATCAAGAATCTTTAGTGCAACAGACTCAAGATGTGGATCAACAGCGTAGAACGCCCGAATAGCGTCAGGTAGAGGGCGATCTGTGTTAGTCATCTCCATGATTACAGGAGAAGCAAAGGTAATATTGTTACCCTCATCATCCAACACTAGTTCATCATTAAAGTAGATACCTGTCACGGTCTGACCAATAACATAACAAGAAAACTTGATTGAGTCTAACTCTTCAGTCTTTCTGTTAGTAGCATTTCGACGCCAAGCCTTCAACTGGTCGTTACTAATGTTTGGTGAGAACCGAACACTAACGCCCTTACGCTCAGGAACAGCCATCTCAATATCAGGACGAGAAACCTCACGAGAAATCTCTTCCTTCAACTGATCAAGAACAGTGATCCTTGCAGTCTTTTTCTTAGCGGCGGGTGCCTCTGCCTCAGCAGACGCTACTTGAATTTCGTTATCATTACTCATGAAAGTATACTACCTCTTTCCTCTAGGTGTGTCAACTAGTCAACCAGTGCGCCCCACGTTTTAGGACCAACAACACCGTCAACAGCCAAACCCTCGTCACGCTGGAACTGCTTCACAGCACGCAAAGTCTTGGGACCAAAATCACCGTCTACGCCAGAATTCTTACGAGGACGAGAAGTCAACTTGTAACCGTTCTTATCAAGAAGTTTCTGCAAGAACTCTACAACTGGCCCCTTATCACCCTTACGGACAACCGTCTTCAAGCAAGCGGCGATAAACTCAAACACTGAAGCCTGCTCAGACTTAACAGAAGCAGCCTTAGGAAGTTTCTTGTCCTTCTCTACAGGGAACCAGTTCATCTTTGATCCGCTTACACGACAAGGCTGATGATGCCACCACTCAGAAGCAACAGTCTTAACAATACCGTACTCCTTAGCAATAGCGTTAACCTGCGAAGTTGAGATCCTGCCAATGATTCTAAAGTCTACAGCATAACCATAGCCATCAAACTTGGGCTGGCTCATGTGATATGATCCTTGGAACCCAGCACTATTTACACGGTCTGGGTTAGCCGCCAAGTTAAACCCCGGACGGCGACTCTTGTACCCATCATACAGATACTTCTGCTGTTGGTACGTTCTAACGCCAGAAGAAACACTAACCTTGCCTTTGATCCGTGGATCAGCAAAGAATGCTTCAAGACGCTGTTTGAACTTTGGATGCAGGTCCTTAACATTGACTCTGCTTGATACTGTTGGGATAGCCATATTGTTCCTTAAATGTTTCGCTAACAACTACCTTAATAGGATATAAAAAATTCTAGTACACGTCAAGTAAACACAAAAGAAAAGACACCACCAATAGGTGATGCCTAATCTAGTTAGAAAATTTTATTTTAAGTTTAGATAGCGCCAACCGTGCTCACTGAGAATGTCAGTGAATAAGCCGCTGGAGCGCCTGATGAAGCGTCGCCATCAGGTTCCGTTAGACCAACAAGTAGGGCTTTAGCATAAGTACGCTCAGAACCCGGAACTTTCAGTTCGCAGTTAGTTGTGTAGATGACAATATCGTAGTATGTCATACCAACCAACTGGCGAAGTGAGGTCAACTTGGCGTGGTCATCGTCGCCGTCTGCATCTGGATCGTAGAACTTACTTACAGTAATGTCTCCGATTTCTGCTGGCGCACACAGTACCTCTGGGAAGGTGCTGTTACCATCATACACTTTTTCTACAGCAGCACTAATCTCGCCACCACTTACAGTTGCAAAGTACTTCGGAAAGGATGGACCCGGAATGTGACCCGGAACATCCGTTACCGGAGCGATCTCGGCAACAATTTGTCTCTGAGTTGCTTTAGCCATTTACCTTACTCCTTAGATTACTGGGGCTGACAAGTTGCTCTTTGTAATTACTATATCAATTAAGTCTGCGACTCCAGATACCCTTACACCGACCTGAGCCTTAACTAGACCAGTAGCAAGTTGGGTTGCAGGATTAATTGTACCATCCACAATCACATTGTAGCCTGGGTCTACGAGAGCACCGGTTTCATCGTATGCCTCGTAAAGTCCACCAGCAACACGGATTGGCTCAAGGAAAGTCTTGATTGAACCACGAATCCGGCCAAACAAGTTTCCACGACCATCAATAGTTTCAAAGACGTACTGTTCCATACGATCCTCAATACCGATTGTGATGTAGTTCATAGTGTCTTGCATGGTGATGTATCGCCAGTTTGCCTCATCATTGGAAACTGAACGTGCACCATACACACGAATTGATGAGCCAATCTTTCTTAAAGCGTTGACTCTAGCCTCGTCAAGCGCATCACCTGTAGCAGGTGTTACGTCTGTAGCGAGATCTTTGACAGTGTATGCTGATGAAATCTGACCAGCGCCTGCACGCCATGGGCCACCTGACTGCTGTACTGCTCTGGTACGAGCACCAGCGACAAAGCCGAGTGGTGAAATGGTTAGGGTTGCACCCTGTAGCGCAGAAGTACCTGTTGCCAACTCTGAAGAGTTAGGTACAGGAACCTTAATCTGTGGCCAGTAGAACGCCATGTATTGTGCTTTAGAATCAGCATAGTATTCAGCAGCCTTTGACTTAGCGTTTGCTGCGGACTCGCCTGAGGCAAAGTCACACAAAGCAATTCTGTTGTTAGCATAAGCGTGATCCCTTAGAGCGTTGTAAATTACTCGGCTTGAAGGGCTATCACCATGACCCCGACCCGGAGCGGCAACTGCACCACTCTTAAGGTTTGGGCTAAGTTTTGTCGTATCTGTTGCAAGAGCAGTCTGAATATCTGTTTCAGTTACGGCAGAACCGTTTGATCCGCCAGACATTGCAGTAGATGCAGCCGTAGCAGGGTTGTTTGCAGAAGTGGTATTGTCCACAGCCTCAAGCAAGTGTGCTACTGAAGAAGCGTTAAGAACGTTAATCGCATCAGTTACATCTGTTAAATCTCTTGTTGTAAGAAGCAGTTCATTGTCAAGAACTACCTTAATTTTGAATCCGGCAACATCAGCGGCAGCAACCTGAATTTTGAGGTTGTCTGACCAAGCACCAACGTTTTTAGCATTGATGTCTAGAGTTGCTGATCCTGATGAATCGTTTAGTGTAATGCTACCAGCCGCAGCACTACCGCCTGGTACACGCATAACATAGCAGCGTGAACCGCCTTCGTCAAAGTATGTCTTCACATGTGCGTAAAGGCTACCTGACTGATAATTTCCATAATAGGTCGTGTAATCACTGAAAGACCGAAGAAGAGTAGGTTCAGTAGTAGAACCTCTTTCAGTCTCGCCAACGACAAACAACTGACCTGCCACGATGTCTCCAGTGCCCACAGGACCGCTACGCACTGCTGTTGTGACGTTTACTCCCGGCATTTTTGCCTCCATATTCCTTAGATTTTAACAATACCAGTATTGAACATGCCCTGAGGGCAAAACGCTTAAAGCGTCTGCTCTATCACTTATTATACTACCACCGACTGTCTAGAAATCGTTGAAACTATAAATACTAAGCATACGGTGTAACTCCCAAACTGTTGGAAGAGTAGGCACCAGTGCCTGCTGCGTTTATAGCGGCAACTCGGAAGAAATACTTCGTTCCGTTCGTTAAGCCAGTAATAGTTCTTGCGGTATCTAACGAGCCAGTGTCAGCAACTACAGTTGTGAACGTGGCACCGTTATCTGTGCTTTGCTGAATCTGGTAACCAGTAATTTCATAAACACCACCATTCCATGTGGAAGTAGTCCAGTTTAGAGTTACCTGTGTATCTCCAGCCACAGCGATGACATTTGTTGGGGCATTGGCTGTGATTGCAATCTTAGATACAGTATTTTCGTGCGACTGCATAATACCAAGAGGTGAATGGTCAATAATTTCTTCAAGAGATAGATCAAACGCCACATATGCGCCAGCCAAAAGTCTCTCGCCTTTAATTAGTGTTAAATCAGAGAATTCCTCCCTGATTGTACCTTCATCAACCTTTGGTGAGCAGGGAACAGTTGTGTCGTACTCGGATAGTGAGGGGCCATCCATTAAGGATTCCCTAACAACAGTAGTTAAGTTATCTCTCTGCTCTGTTACAGTTTGTGCACCATTTGCTCTTGCCCAAACATAAGTACGCATCTCATACGTCACTCTGTAGTTAGGGTCGTAGTCATACTCATAGCCTTCTCTATCTAGAGACCGAGTATTGATGACAAGGGTGATGATCGTGGGCCAAGTATCCAGAGTGAAAGGCTCAAAAGTCAGTAACTTTCGAGGGTCTGGAAGTTGGGACTCACTTAAATTCCAATGGTTTCTGTAGGTAATTAAACGAGGAGGCAAATCATTAGCCAAGTAATTACTTACATATTGTTTTGCAAGTCTGGGTCCTGACATCATTAGCGCTTAAACCCCCTGTTCAAGAACGAATACATTTGACCCACAGAACCGTGAACAATGTGCTCACCTGTGGCTTTGGCAACATCATGTGCCATAAGTTGCGGAACAAACAGTGGCTTTCTCTGAGCCATGTTTTGTGTACCTGCTTGATGAAACTTTGCATAACCAATCGTTGTACCGAAGTATGCAGTTCTAAGACCAATGTCTCTAACTGAACCTCTAGCACTGTTCATGGTTAAACTATCTCGCAAGTCACCTGTTCTTACTAAAATTCCCTGTGCCCCATAGTTCTCAAGTTTCCACGATGCGTACTGAGGATCAAGTGGTTGCCAACGAAAACCAGACGATGCACCTTCAGTTCTAAAGTTTTCTCTGTGGGCTTGTTGCAACTGCTGCATCATCCATCTAAAAACTGGCTTAAAGTTATTTGACCTTCTGGCCATAGCCTTAAACCTGCGCCGTAGACGGCTAGTGTCAACCTTAGTAACCCTAACTCCAATCTTAGCCATATTAAGACACCCTTACTCGGCGGTACCTCTTAATACTCTGAAGTTCTCTTTCTGAGAAACCAGTCTCTAGGGGCGCAACATTACGAGTCGTCAAATCTTTCAAGCCGACAGTATCATCATGCATGTTCTGCACTTCTCTCGTGGCGGCACGAAGCATCAGGCTTTTGAACACTTTAATGTTTGGCCCATCTAAGCCAGCGGTATAGGTGACCGTAATCTGATCATTTGCATATGCGTTAAAAAGATCAATTCCATACTTCCTAGTGATAAAGTCTTGTTCAGCCACCTGTGTTGTGGCAGTAGCAGACGCAGAAGCAGGAGTAATCGAAACAGAAGTCACTGAAATTACAGGACTGTTATCTAAATATAGTGTGTAAATAGGAGCGTAAATAATACCGGGTGAAGTCAGGGTGGTCTCTGGGTTCGTTGGATAGTTGTAGTAGTACTGTTGGTTAACAATACCCCTGCCGACTTCTGGAACTCTGTAGGTTTCCGTAAAAGAACCCTGCTCAATAGGTCGGCGCAGATAGGCTTCCAGTTCAGACTGCAAGCCCTCAATCACCATTGTCACAGCATCTTCCTGTGTGTTGGTGAAATCAACATCCATGTATGTTTGTAAATCTGAAACAGTTATCAGCGCCATGTTTAACCCTTAACTAGTTACCTGTTGTTACGGGCACGGTTAGCCGCAGCACGCCCACGAAGATTGCTTGCACCACGACGTAAAGCATCAGCAAGCCGCCTACGAACTCTCGTAAGTAAACCCGCACGCCTTGGCCGACGGTCTCCTCGCCCACGCCGACGTTCTCTATCTCTGAACAGTATTGGCTCTGGCATCGTATCACTCCTAAAAGGTCACTTCCTCTATATATGATACCGCAACAACCTGATCTTCTGGCAATACTAGTTTAGTTAGCCATTAGGGGGCTGAAGAAAGTCTCATCCAAAAGCATGAGTCCAATAACTGAATAGCCTACAATATCAAGATAGGTGTCGTGTAGAGACTCATTCTTTGCATCTTTGCCATTATAAATCAAGTTCTCAAGTCTTGCTACCTTGTCGTGGAGACGGAGTAGTAGACCAGACTGTCCAAACCTAGCGATATTGTTTGGACCATAATCTCGTTGCTTATCACAAAGTATGCCCCAAGTATCTATTCTATCTAGTTCACCGCTTGCTTTAATAGCCAACCCACCCATTTGTCGCCACTCCGAAGGAAATGGTAGTTCGACTTTGTTGAAGTAAGAATCAATCATGTAATCAAGGTGTTCCCTGATGGCAAAATTTGAATCTTCTTCAGCAGGACGAAGTGAAGAATATTTCCACACTTCCTGCACATGTAGTTTAGCGGAGTCTTCCCAACTACCACAAAGCAAATTGTTTGTCATGATTTATTGGCTCCACTGGTAAGCCCTTGCCAAACAGCAACTTTAATAAAGTAGATAACCCAAAGAATGCCTGTTAAGAAAAAGGCATCTCGATATCCTATTGCTGGAGCAAGTAAGTCATTCCATGCAGAGTTAATGATCATATTAAGAAGCACCACCCCGCAGGCAACAACGCTGTTAAGTAAAAACATGGCGAAAATTCCATTTAAAAGTGCCATACCTTTAGCCATTGGCTTCTCCTCATTTTCTTTAGTTAGACTTGAAAGAAGTTTCTCCCAGTCTGCACTGTTATCATTAGGCTTACGGCCCATTATAACTCCCTTACTATTTGATGTATTCTCTGACGAGACAATCCATAATCTTTAGCGATCAACGATAAAGACTCACCACGGTTATGACGACCTTTGATAGTTTCGTTCCTCTCCAAAACAATGTCACGAGACTTTGGGCCGGGACGAACAGGTCCCCACTGCCAAGTTGGAACATCTTCCAAAAGACAAATACGTTCGTTTGATAGTGCGTTCTGACGATAACGAGTTCTCATGTAACTAACCCAGTTGCCTAAATTGATCTCTTCTCCAGAACTAACAAACTCAACGTGTCCACTCGGAACGAGCGCATCACCATAACGTTCAGTATAAACCAGTAAAGCATCGTAGTGCTTTTTCCATCGTATGTTATGATTCATATCGGTATTGTAATAGAATTTCAAAAGCGTGTCAAATGGACATTTCGACAAATTAGGCGTGCTCAATTACCTTTCCCAGTGTGCGGATACGCCTCACCGTAGCATCAGTTCCCACCTTCTCAGACCATTCTACAATGTCCTCTTCTACTTCAGTTTCAATCGCTTCCCAACAAAGAACAAACATGGGACAGTACATGCTAGGAACTTTTTCTAATAAGTAGTCAAAGTCGTCACTTTTACAGGACTGCGGTGCACCACATAGTATGGCAAGGGCTAGAGGAAGTGAAAGTCGATTGTCTGCATCTCTCGGTGCAGTCTTTGATAAGCGGCTAACTTCCAACAAATCAGACAAATACTTTAGATAGACATTTACTTTTTTGCTCTGTAACACAGATAAACGAACCATAAGGTTATTGTAACGGCAAAGCGGGGTCCGGTTCAAGCCAGACCCCGCCTTACAGATTCTTGATTGCTTTTCATCGGCTACCGGCTTAACCGATATCCACAATCTCCTCCTTTTGGGGTTAGCCTGATTCCGGTACAATCATAACTTAGCAAAGGAACTTACCCCAACTTGCAACTCTTGGTATTAAAATAATTTACTTATCGAATTGGGCACGCCCCTGTAGCGCATTCAGCATCAAAATCTTCATCACTCATGATTGTGGAGCCTGTCAATTTTTCGCCAAGAGCAGAAGTGGTACTCAAAACAGTCTCGTACTCTTCCTTTGTTAACTCACCCATAGGCGCTTGATCAAAACCGTGCTCACTGTGGAGCAAGAAAGAAACAGACTTCATCTCTGACCAGTGCTCTGCAAGGTACTCACGAATCTCATCAAGTTCTTCACTGCGGTAGTAAACCGTAACTGAAATTGCGTTATCTGCCCACTCTCGTTGGAGTAAGCGAACCAAATCCATCTGCTGAAGAGCAGTCATGTCCTCAGCCAAGACGGTGCCCTCAGGGAAAGCACAAGGGAACTCAACTACAACAGTTCGGTCATCTTCGGTACCATCAAAGTTACGAAGAGGCTCAACATAGAAGCCCTTACGCTTGCAATAATTAACCAACACATCACTAGAGGCCATACGCATTCTCTTTACAAAATACTGACTGAATGCTGGGTGAACACCTGGGGTCACGCCTGGAAGTAGGCTCAACGTACCTGATGGCTTGATCGTAGTCAAGCGTACAGACTCTGGCCAACCACGCTCGGCAGACCACTTAGCGTCAAACGCACGCAAAGCAGTGTAAGTATCATCAAGCCAATCAATCTTATCCATTGCTTGAGTGACACCAGTGATTCCAAGACCTAACCGCATGTTTGCAGAAGTGATGTCATCAGACGTGGGGTCAAGATAAGGAAGGGCAGCAATTGCCTTTTGTACCTTGTACAGAAGCAGGGTAACGTCAATCAACTCTTCCTTTGAGTCAATCATTGGTAGATACAACTCTGAAAGGTTGCAAGACTCTCGGTTAGCCAACGGGATCTCAGCGCAAGGATTCACGCCGACGATTGAAGGATCAGGACGCTCTTCACCCATTCTACCATACTGACGTGAGGCATCAAGGTTGAAGAATCCGTAAGGCTCACCATTGCCCTTGTAGCCTTCCCAAATAAGGTCAGGCATATCTTTCATTTGATCGGCATTGACGAAAACAGTGTTGTTTGACATCGCACGTTCAATAGGAATGTCTCCCAAGTCCCAACGTTTTGCCATGAGATAATCTTCATCGTCCAAACGCCCAACAGCAATTTCAGCGGAGCGCCGAACATTACCAGCAACAACAATTGAGCCGATGATGTTCATGCAGTCCAACACCTCAACTGAAGTTAGTGTTCGACCAACAGCACCATCAAGAACAGCGCAAATCTTCTCAATGCCTGAGATAAGAATCTCAGGGCCTGAGGCTGTACCACCAAACGTCTTGATCGGAACACCGGCAGGACGGATAAGATGCGTTGCATACGTCATCTTCTTTGCGTGGTCATATCCACCCAAGTAGCACTCAAATACCTTTCGAATGACTTCGCCCCAACCTTCTCGTGTGTCAGGAACAATATAGTCAGAGTCGTTAGCGTCTAGATGCTCAACCCATGCAGAACGCACAGTGCCAAGCCGTTCAGGTTTATCACAAGAGAAGCCAACACCGCCACCAAGCATAAGACGTTCAACTGCCCAAGAGAAATCAGTTGGCTTTTGTACATCAACGAACCAGCAGTTGACAAGGCTGTCTCCACCGAGACGTTTGTTGTTGGGGGTTCCCAACTGCCAAAGCATACGCCCAGCGACACTACCCTTCAAATTAAAAAGGTAATCGTAAAGGCGAAGAGCCTCATCTTCAGACAACTGAGCGCCAATATTTTGGGCACCGTTCACTACACGCTGAACAGTCTCGTGCCACTCTTCAGTGCGTTCAATGACATCGCTGTTTCCTGCAAAAATAGGTCTAGCATAAGTTCGTTTATAAACAACATAACCTAGTCCATTAAAACCCCAAGGAGGCATTTGCTCCTCATAGGTTTTAGCGTGGTCGTCTGAGATGAGGAACGGCTTCATTTTGTAATTCTCCTTATAGTGCAAGAAAGCAGCGATCCTTTCGCTGCATAATAATTTTAAGATGGTTCTTGTATTCTAAGCGGGCTTAGGAAAAACCAAGTGTCAAGTCTTCACGAGACTTGCTATAATTAGATTGACAATACCACGAAACATCGGGTTTGTCAAATTGTAAGTTCCGCTAACTTAGCGGCCAAATCAGTGCGGCTACTGAAGAGAAGAAATAATCCCGAAGCAACAGGATCAATCTTTATATTTGCTTTTCCCGACCCTTCAATTTCTGTGGAAACCAATCCGATCTCGCACATCTTCCTGATGAAGTCTACAAACTCTATGTCAGTCTTAAATGTTGCACTCATATATTTGTATGTGGAACCTATTGTATCAGATAGTGTGTCCCTAGTCAACATACAAAACAGAAGTTCTGCCGCTAAATCTTCCCAGTGACCAAACAATCCAAGTGACGGCCTCGTCTTCGTGGAAGCAAACAGAGAGTCCATCGAACGTGATCTAACTAGAGCGGCCTCCAAAGCCAAATCATCTTCTTCTTGTAGTGCCAACAACAACACCGCATTATCGGCTAACTCCATTGCCTCTAAGTTTTGTTTATGGTACAAGCAGTCAATCAAACAAAACTCGCTAGCAACTGAAACTAAATTCTGCACTTCATCAAAGGTGTATTGTTTTTCTACGAGGCTGTGGATAACAACCGTAAGGTCAAGGGTTTCATCTGCAAACACACCTTCCTCAGCAATCAGAAACCTAAGCAACTCCACCAAACCAGAAGCGTATTGGGGATCTATTGCCTCTAGAACTTCAACATCATCCATAGTCCATGTCGGTATGGGCATTTCTGAATCGTCTTCAAAGATGGGCATACCCTATTATATCAAAGACCCCCCTGCCGAAACAGGGGGGTCCTCCTCAGGGGATGCACCGCCAAGAAAGAAAAAGCCCCCGACCCGAAGGCCGAGGGCTAGATCTTAAATCGTTAGGTCTCTAAGACTTAACTCTATCCTATTCCGTTATGGTTTAGGAAGGAGCGGCGTCGAAGGTTACCTTGACGAATGATTCTGGTCGCTTAACAGCGAGGGCAATTCTTTCCTCAGCAAGAACGACGATTGCGTTTCTTACAAAGAAGTCTGAATGCTGTTCCGAAATTCGGATTGTAGCAGCCTCACGGTCATACAACTGTGCACCTGTACCGAAAGCACCGATAAGAGCAGTACCAGAAGCGATGGCAGGAGTGTCAATGATTGGAATTCTCCAAACTCGTGACTCTGCGCCACCTGCTACTGACATAGCAAGTAGGTAGGTGCCCTGTGAGTTCTTGGTAAGTTCAATGTCTTCCCAGTCGTTGGGGTTAACAATGATACCAGTTGGCTCGTAGTAGGCAAGGTATGCAAGGGTAGCAGCACGACGGATGGCATCTGCTTTGGTGTCAGCAACTGGAGTTGTTGAACCTGATGACCATGAGTAGGTCTGGATACCTGTCGTGTTTAGAATACCAGTGAGGTCTTCACCTGTACCAGCACCTGAAAGGATCTGGTTGTCTTCTGTTAGACGCAGACCGTAAAGAAGTTCATTGTCAATGATGGACCGAAGTTGTGGTTCATCTGCAAGAACGTTACGGTGAGCGGCTTCCCAGTGAGCAATCGTCCGAACTGGAGCCTGCTCGCCCTTGAAAGTCATGGTCGAGTTAGGCTTTGCACCGAAGTTACCGGATGAGTACTCAGGAACAACAGAAGCGTTGTTCGTGAAACCTGTCTGACGGAAGTACTCAATGATTGCTGAGTTGGTGGTCCGTGCTGGGAAAAGGTCCCGAACTCGGCTACGACGTTGTGCGATTGGGACAATTCCGTCACGCTCAACGGCACCAAACTGACCTGGTGTTCCAGTAGGAAGAGTATTATAAATGCTCTTTGCATCTAGGCTCTTTGTCTGGAACGGAGCAACCATGTTAGCACCATTTTTACCACCCTGTAGTGACTTAAACTCTGGTGAGTCAAGGAATGCTGCACCCACTGAGTCGTGGTGTGCCTCAACCTCAGCCTCAACACCAGCAGCAACTTCAGCGGCAACTGACTTGTAGTCAGCCTCTGAAGACCATGCTGATACGTCACGAAGTGTGGTCATATCATCAATAAGACCCTTGATCTCTTTGATCTGGGCCATGTTACCTTGGAATGCGGCTTTTTTCTCATCGTCCGCAATGAGGGTTTCACCCTCGAACTGCATCGAATCAGCGATCTCTTGCTGCTCTGACATTTTGCTGTTCAAAGCAGTCTTAAGTTCGTTGAGCCGACTCTCATCAAAACTCATGTTTTACTCCTTAAGAAAATTAACATGTTTACTGTTTAAATGACAGGCGACCCAACAAATTATCTGGTGAGCACCAGTCATATATTATGCTAGCACTGTTGTAAAGAAAATCACGGGAACTATTCCAATAATCTCTTTAAGACAGCCTTACAACTAGTGTAGTGTATATCACTATTGAAGGACAAGTAGTCTACTTTTTAGTTCTGCGTGGGTGCTTCTTGGGAAGAAGATCGTTATCTGTAGTGTACTTTGGATTTGATGGTTTACCGCTAGACACAAGTTTTAGAAATGCATTGACACGGCCCATAGCCCATTGCTGTCTCCCCATCTTGGGACGGTGAGTAGCAGAGAAAGCACCAGCGCCTCTTCTCCAAACAGCCTTAAGCATACCTAACGTGACCTTACGCTCTTCTTTGCCACGCTTCTTCATCTTCTCATTATGCTCTTTTACCTTGTTTTTCAAAGATGCCTCAACAGCGGCAGACAGTTTAATTCCGCCCCTAGTACCTGAAGCAGAGCCTCTGCGATTTACCCTTGAACCGTATATGCGTTCCGAAGGTTTAGCAGGAGTCTTAGGATCGTTTGGTCCGTAACGTCTAGCCGCTTTTTCATCTCGCTTCCAGTTATCAGGAATCAGATCAAGCCTACCCAACTGACGGGCACGCTTAATGATATGTGCCCTAGTCCGCTTTTTGTTCTTACCGAGACCATACGCTTGAATAGCATTCCTCAGGTCCCCAACCTCTCTAATTGGATAAGAACCATCAGGTAGCGCCCAACCTCTCTTGGCATATTCCATTCTGCGAGTCCGAGTATAGAAACGCTTCTGCTCAATAGAATCAAACGACTTCTCTGAACCCTCTACACGAGCAACAATGTTCTTCGCCCATGTATATCCGGGATCTCCTCCCCACAAAGCGTGGGCAATTCTGCCGTTCGATGGATAGCCTTCCTCACCTGGTCGGAATCCTTCGGCATCAGCATCTGACTGATGTCTATCAAAGAATGCTTTCATACGCTTCACGGTATCGTAAGGCAAGTTTTTGCCCATTGCTATATCACGGGCACGAGCAATACCGACACCAGTTCCACCACGTTTGAATTCCTTGCGCCACTTCAAAGCACGCTCGGCTTCTTCAACCATTCCTGCTGTAGGTTTAAATGAATCAGATGCACTCGCTTTTGCGGAAACTAGTCCACCGCCCGGCAACGTCTCAATACCACGAGGACCCCTGCCCCTCAGCGCTTCCCAAGTAGGCTTATTAGTAACGACTCTCCTAGCAGGTCTCTGAGCACGGATGATTCTGGATCTGCCTGAACCGGCATTTCCGTGGGCGGCATTGTGCTCTTCGGGAGTACCGCAAGGTGCCCAAACGCCCTGTCTAACTTGATGAGCGCCAAAGCAACCAAGTCGCCTAGCCGCCATCTCAGCCTGCTCACGAGTATTAAACACACCCTTGTTTTTGGCTTTTAACTCCATGAACTCGGTAATTGCTTTCTTCTTTTTCTGCCTTGCTTTCCATTCACGGAAAGCAGGATTACCCAATTCAATAAGTTTCAATAGGTCTCTGTTAGACTCACATGGACCCCAAGCATCGTCCCCGACTCTATGTGAGCCGGAGCAGCCCAACATTTGCGATAGTTTTTCCGCCATCGCTTTTGTAGGTACTGTTTGATCTTTTAAGGGGTCTTTAACCATCGGACTGCCTTGCACTAAAGTTAAACATTTCCTCTTCATCGTCTAACGTGTTACTAACCACGTCTAAAATTTCAGTGACAAGCGTATTGTCATTTGCCTTCTCAACGCTTCTAAGAATACCGTACAACGCACGAATATCTTCAATCTGCTCTTCCTCAGTTGAATCAGTTTCAAGTACATTGCTAACTTCGTAGCCAGTTTCACGAGAAATGTAGAGAGCCTGCCACAACCTGTTTAACTGACGATAGTTAACCAATCTGGGTAGACGGCTTGGAAACAACGTAATGTACGATCTAATATCGTCAAGTGACGTATTCTCAATCTCTTTAAGAACTGCCGACTGTTTTTCATTGAATCCGTCAATATCTTCTACTGCGGCTTCGTAAGCGCCCTTGTCTAGTTCAAGCATGTTGGGGAAATAATACTTCATACGACCCTCTGTAAACATGGGAGTGTCATACTCTCGCAAAACTTCTACGGCGTTAAGAAAGGCATCAGCATCGTCTTGCCAACCAATTTTAGCAGACAATTCAACGGTACGGTCATCGGTAACCTTAGCAATAATCGTATTGTTTTGGCCTAAAAGGTAATACTTCATTCTGCTGTCTCCTCCTCAACCTCTTTAACAAACTTGTACACTTTCTGCTCATTACCATTCTCATCAACGTCTACGACAAACTCTCGCCCATCTTTGTCTACTTCAAACACCAGCAACGTAGAAAATCCTTGTGCGATATCAAAAAAGTCATCAACAGTTTCAAACTCTTTGCCCTTGATCGAATCTAGAACAATAATCTGTAGGTTAGGGGAAAACATCTCAACATTGGCTTTTTTGTCATCACCAAATGATAGAGTTCCCTGTAACTCGTAAAGATCTTCTAAGTTTGTGTTGATTCTGTATACATTAAAGTTCCGCATATTACTATCCTACGCTATCTGAGGGTCCGTGTCAAAACTTGAAGAAGTTGCTCAGGTGTAAGGTTTCGTATCAAGTCATAGCGGCCACCTACTACGTCCAAGCGACGGCGTGCGCTGTTTACACCATTAGGAGTATTGTTGCCCATCAACTGAATGTCACTGACAGCATCGCTAAGTAATTCTGAGAAAGGATTAGCGGCATTTTCCTCATTGGTGTTCATCGTATCAATAATGTTCCGCATTATCCCAAGTGCTTCAGCCCTAGGCATATTGCTTAGTCTACCTCTAGTTACTGAGGCAATTGTTTGTACTCTACCATCATGCTGCAGTGTACCTCTTGGGAAAACAACCGACAAGTCACGGATATCTCTGGGAACTTCCATACCTAATGCACTTCCAGCAAGCCCGAAACCATAGTCAATAGGATAAATTGCTCCAACACGAGACGATGCAGGATCATTCGCAATCAAGAAGTTGCCTCCATGTCGATCTACGTTTCCAATGATCGTATCAAGTACTGATAGCCTCACTATGTCCTCTAACTGATCATTGTCGCTAAAGTCAATTCGCTCTAACTCATCAGTGGCCTGTGCCTGAAAGCCTAAGTTATGGCCCATGTCAATAACAATAGGACGTGTTCCACGAGCACCATTCGCCCCTGGTACGCCACCATAACGATTCTGTCCCTGAACAAACCCCATGCGCTGTGCTAAAGCAACACCCAAGTTTTCATTCTGCGCCTCAAACTCGAATTTTGACCGCCCCTCCCAGAACTTAATCCCAAGGATTTGTCCTGTCTCTTTGTCTCTATACATTTTGACGCCGTTAACTCCACCACGAACACCTGCACCGCCAGCACGACCTAAATAAACAAATCGTTTATCTGGATCGTCTTCATTAACTCTGCTTGGGGCATTATTTCTAATCGCTGAAGCAAGAAAATCATCAGGAACATTTGCTAGCGCCTCGCCATTAGCAACCCTATCATTAGCGCTGCGCTGATTGTCCATGCCATTAGCACCACGAGGAACCGCAATCACTTCACCCGGTTGATTTGGGCCAAGTAAGTCGGGTTGATATCCAGACTTTATTGGTCGCTGTCTTGCGCCTGCACGGATTCCGGCAGGAGCATCAGGCGAGTCAGGCGCATCAGGGGTAGCAGGAGCAGGTCTGTTCCTATCACCAAGACCTCCAACACTTGGCTGATTAATGGAACTAATGTTCCAATTGCCACCACCGAAATAGTCACCCCTACTGGCAAAGTTAGGAATATTCCTTAAGGCTTCATTTGCGTCTGCTTCTGAAATGCCTTCTTCACCAAGTTTCCGAACAATCGCATCTTTATCACTATCATCCATGTCGGCAAGAGGAACCTTACCCTTCCAGATGTTAAAGAAGCCTGTGTTGCTTCCAGAAGGATGCATATCTGAACCGCCAGATGGATCTACAGCCAACATGTAGTCATGCAAAGACGGCTTATCATCAGTAGACGCAGCGCCTTGAGCAGCGTCAAGCATAGACTGAACACGATCCCGTCGTTCATCATCACCAAGAATAAATCTTGCATAAATGGCATCACGGTTAGGAGTATCTCCAACAGCAATCGCTGTCTTGTACGCATCGTAATTTTGTACAAGTTGGCCCATCGTTCCATCAGGGGCATTCAGTCTATCAATTTTCGTACTGCTCTCCCTAAAGCCTTGTCTGGGCCAAACTGTGTTACCGTCCGCCGCAGCGTCTACATTAATCCTGTCAATCCCTAATCCACGGTAGTAAAGGATGGCGTGGTTGTTTAACTCGGTTGCTCCACCACCGCCCCTAAAGTCAATATTTTGACCGTCGTATCTCATGACTCGGTTGAAGCCCAAGAGTTTGTGCTCCACTTTGCCATTTTCAAAGTCTACTACTCGCTCAATTGCACCTGTTCTCCAACTGTCTCCCTGTCTATACCTCTCCTCTTTAACAACATTGCCGTCAGGATCAATAAGTCTGAAAGTCATTCCTCCTCTAGTAGTAACACGTCTGACTTTTCCGTCTGGGCCACGAACCACATCACCTTCACCAATCCTAAGGTTTGGTGTAGCAGTCTTTCTAAGTACTACACCATTCACCTCAACAGTGCCCAAGTCAATCTCTTGTTTGTTTAGGAACATGTCTCGTACATGCTTCTTAACAACAGCGTCAGGCCGTTGTAAGAAGGCATCAGGATCACCAACATCATAAGGACGATCCTCACCATAACGACGTGCTGCTAGATTAGCAATATCTTCTTCACGTTCTTTAAGTCGCCGCTGACGACGTTCCACGAAGTTATAATTAGCAATTCTTCTAACAGGACCAGCAGGGGCATCAGGACTACTTGATAGACTGCTGTCTACCTTTTCGGCTTTGTTAATCCCCTCTCGCTTTACAAGCGCACGCCGATCTCTCTCGGCCCGTAATGCTTCTTGAGCCTCAGTAAACGCACGGGGCGGAGGAGGACCGCCAGGTACCGCAAGGTACTCGCCCATTCTCCGGTTGAGATCAGCCTCAATTTGGTCAAGGTCATCATCGTCCTGAACAGCCCAATCAGCCTCACTGAACTGACCTAATATTTGTACAATATCTCTGTCCTCTGGTCGTGCAGTAGCAGGATCTGGGGTGTCAGCATCAGGAGTGTTGGCCTCAGGAGCATCCACAGGTGGAGCCTCACGTCGTTCACGTCGCTGACGACGAGGACGCTGAGGAGGATCAATACGATTCACAATAGAATCACGTCGGTTAGGAGCAAGCCTACCAACAAAATCCTCATAGTCAATATCTTCATCACCATTATCAATCTTCTGTAGAACCTCATTGAGTTCTAACCAGTCACGATAACGGCGCTCTTTAACACGAAGATCATTACCTTGATTGTTGCGCCGATCTCGTCTCAGGTAACGACGAATCTCTACATCAGTAGGCTCATCAACGCCCAACAACCGTGCCCAATAGTCACCAAGTTCGTTATACTCATTTTGAATAGCACGATCAACACGACGCTTCTGATTCTCGTCTAATTCACGCAACTCAGGAACATCAGTACCACGATTACGGCGACCAAGACGATTACCTACGTTTCTATCGTTTGCCTCAGGTGCGGTAGCATCAGTGTTCCTAACCCTACGGGCAGGAGTTCCACGACGCCTTCTATCAGGAACAACATCGGCTCGTGGAGCGTCAACTCTATCACGGCGATCTCTACGGTTACCACGGCGATCAGTGCGATCATCAATGATATTTCCAAGCCTATCCAAAATTCCAGCAATAGCCTCTTGGATTCTTGCGCCAATGTTACGCTGGTTACGGTTACGAGCAGGATTATCAGTGATTCGCCCAGCCTCTAACTGTGCAACTTTTTCTACTTGCTGGAAAGCCTTGCGGACATCAGTAATGTCAGCATCGTCAAAGTCACGCTCTTCCAAAACATTCTGTAAGTTCTGCAAGGCATCTCGTAACTCTCCACCTTCCAACAAATCTCTTTGTTCAGGAGTGAGATCGGCACGTCTACGACGCTGCTGTAATGTTGGGCCAATTCTTCCCAAGTTGCGATCTTCTGTAACGTCCAAAACGTCAGCCAACCGATCCATAACTTTAGCCAAGCCATCTTGAACCTTAGCCAACCTATCACGATAAGCAGCACCTAAACGCTCACGAACAGAACCACGCTCTTCACGTCGAAGACGACGACGCTCCATGGCGTCTTCAATCCTAATTCCAAGATCAACTAAGTTATTGACAATCTGGCGTGGAAGGGAGTAGCCACAGTTTCGACCAAACTGATCTGAGAACTGACCAGCATTTCTAGTGCCTGGAGGGCACCTGAATCCATTAATGTTTTGGTCAAAGATAGCCCTAGTACGCCCTCCACGATTAGGACGATTAGGAGTTGCGCCACGACGTAACCGACGACCAATACGCTTTACCTCAGTATTAGCCGACACTCTTGACTCAGCAAACAACGCAGTCCGCATCTCAATCGCATCATGATATCCAACGTCTTTGTTAGCAACCTCAAGGGCTGACTTAGTGGAAATCATAAAAGGGTTAAGCGACTTACCCTCAGCCTCAATGATCTCAAATATTGGATCGCCCTTGGCTCTACGAGGAGCAGACCGTGAAAGGAATGTCTCGTACACCCAACGAGGAACCATTAATGTTTGTCGTCCAGACTGAACACGAATTCTTTCATTCTTAGTGTCAGCCGCTTTCTGATATCGGTTGTTTTTGAGTTCACCAATCTCAACATCAAAACGTCCGTCAGTGGCTTCAGATAAAGCATAAATAGAAGCAGAAGGATCAGGTAAGTCAGCGGTTCTTCGTAGTGACGTAGGGTAGACACGTTGCACCGCATCCATCTCTGTGGGGTTCAACTCACCACCATCACGACTAACTTTAACAACTGTTGGGGTATCAGGAATGCCGATGTAAACATCTCTTAGACCTGCACCAAACGCAGGAATCAAGTCTTTACCAATTTGCCCACTAGAGTATCTATCGACAAGGCTCCCATCAACCATGTCATCAAACTCGTCCATGGAACCAAGTGCCTGCAATGAAACTACTGGCTCAAGGATAACTCCATCTCTACGAACAAACCTCGTACCAAACTCTTGCTCACCAATTCTAGCAAGCACTAAATCAACTGAAGTCTGCCTACGAGTAGCACTCCCCTTCTTGGGAGCAACAGGAATTTGGGCAGCACGAATAATATCGTAAGAACTACGATTCTTTCTTAAGTCACCAATCTCACGAACCAGTTCAGCGCTTCTTGCAAGTCTAGCAAGTGCTCGTTGAGCGCCTTCCGAAGGCGCACCCGGTCCGAATGAAGGTATGCCTAATACCTGTGCACCACAAGTACTAAACTCTCTGTTTGTAAATGTTCCACCCTTTTGGAAACCTGGCGGACACCTGAACTTGTTTCTTGCGCCACGACCAGCACCACGCAAAAGGCGACGAGCGCTAGGGATGCGATCCCTGCCTCCACCCGGCGTCAGCGTCTCATAAATTTGTGATCTAATTGGGCTTTGGAAATCAGAAATGTCACCCGGAAGAATAATACTTCCAACAGCCTGAACTGCTTGACCTGCTCTACCTCGGCTACCAATAAGCCCAACCCGTTTTACTTCACCCTCAACTGGCAAAGTCATAGAATACTGGTTGAACATCATCGCTTTCAACTCGACTGCTGCCTGTCTGCCAGCAATAGGTTGAGTTAGAACGCCACCAATGTCTCGTGACTCTCTAATGGCCAAACGCATTGCAGAAATTTCTACAATGTTCTCAGTGAAATCAACTGACTTCTTTCTCCTAGTAGCACGTCTTACGCTTCTAGTCAACTTTCTACGACGACGGCGACGAACATTTCTTTCGCTCCGACCTCTGCGCTTTCTCTTGCCCTCGTTCGGCCACTTACCTGTAGTTTCGTGGTGAAGCCACGCACAGATACGTTCCAAAGGATATAGTTCGGGATGGTTTGCTAAAATCACAAGACAGCGGCGAAAACCACCAGGCTTTTTCATAATGGGTCGCCAATAACGAAGCAACGCCTCAAGGTTGCCACGCCTTGGTCCCCGACCACGAGTAAGACTAGTTAACTCATCTGCGTTGGGGCCAATTTCTGGTCTTTTGATCTCAGTCAGCATTTGAGTCCCCAGTTTCTGCTAAAGGGATGAATTGATGCAACAATCCGTCACTATCTATGTATTCTACATCGTCTTGATTCCAAACGGCACCAAGAAACTGCGTTGCACCTAATTCAAAGAGGGCTTCATTAGCGTTGCTAATCCTTTCCCCAATTATGTTGGCTTTCATTTAAGCCTCCAAACTAATCAGGAAAGCCCTTCCTCCAACTTCATACTTTGAAACTCTTCAAGGGCACTTAGTAACTCAGCGTCTAGAGCGGCTTTCTCGTCTCCGTCTTCTTCATTATCGCCCGCTTCCTCTGCTGCCTCTGCTGCGCCTGAAGCCATTTCGGCAATCTCGGCAGGAAGAGCATCTTCAAGACCTAGTTCGCCAGCACGCTTTACAATGTGTGCGGCTGCTTCCGCTTGATTGTTTGCTCGTGGAAGAGCAGCAATTGCGTTTTCTAGATCTGCTTCATCAGCAATTGGGAATGACCCATCAGGAAGTGCTTCGCCAGACTCAGCCATTGCCTCACGCTGTTCACGAGAGTACATTCGCTTGATCTCTAGTTCAGCCTCAAGAGCCTTGATCTCTTCCTCTTCAGTCAATTCGGTTTCGGCCTCAACCTCGTACTCATCGTACCCAAGGACTTTACCATCAATCGAAACGAAGAAGTCGTAACTCTTTTCCTCAGAGTCAATCTCTACAACGTAGACATCCTCGTCGGCAAAGATGTCAACCATAACACCCATGACTTCACCCTTAACCTCAAGGGACTCAAGTGCGCTTACAGCGACCTTCTCAGCATCAGCCTTTGATACAATCTCAATGCCTTCAAGTGACTTCTCACCAATAACATCGTCGTCAAGTCGTAGCCAACCAAGTTCTTCACCGTCACCTGACAGGAACACCTCAATTGCTGTACCATCAGCACGCTTGATGTCTACAAGGAACATGTCATCAACATTTGAGTATCCAGAGCCAATAATCTCTGAACCCTCGTATGCTGACTTAACCATTGACTCAATGTCTGCAAGACCTGGGAGGCCATCTTCAGGAGCACAGCCGCCACGACATACATCGCATGGCTGTTGAACTGATTTACGCTGTTGACCACAAAGGAACTCTTCTGACTTCTCTTCTTGGTTCTCGCTTTCCTCATCTTTGGCACCCATCAACTTTTCGTATTCAGCATGGGTAGCACAAGGCATAAACTTTCCGCCTGTTTCGTGTGTTCCTTCACAACCTAGAGCAGCAGCACGCTCAACAGCCTCTCCAACAGTGTCAAACATATCTCTCATGCCACGACTTCTCATGCCGCCACCGTATGCTTTTTCATCTTCCAAATGTCCACCCTTACGGATAGCGTTGACCTCTAGGGGGCTACGACGACGATATCGCATACCATAGCCTTTACCTGTGCCCTCTTCGAATACTTGAACAGCCTGATACGCCTCTTTGGCGTCATCGTCAAGATCGTGATACTTTGCCTCAGTAATGATCTCATCATCTTCTTCAGCCATCATTAGATCTGATGCTTTGAACCAAAGGACAGGCATGTCAGTTATTGACTCTTGCTCTGCCATTCTTGCCATAATTGAAGCAGCCTTTTCGGAGATCTCGTCTTCTTCCGACTTCTCTTCTACCTCTTCTTCAGCATCATCAGTCTCATCAGACTCTTCAGCATCGTCTGCTTCTTCGGCTTCATCAGCATCTTCAGCGTCTTCTGCCTCATCAGCATCTTCGGCCTCATCAGCATCTTCTGCCTCATCAGCGTCGTCTTCCTCATCAGCCTCATCGTCTTCGGCTTCTTCAGCATCTTTGGTCTCAGCCTCTAATGCATTTGCAACCTTTTCAATTAGGTCTTCTTCGGATTCTTCTTCCTCTACAACCTCTTCGGCTGCGTGATCATCTGATGCATCATCTTCCGATTCTGCCTCATCTTCATCATCTTCATCGTCTTCATCGTCTGAAGCATCCTCTTCAGCAACAGCATCCTCATCACCGCTTTCAACTTCGGTTGACTCTTCTGTTTCTTCGTCGGTCTCTTCATCCTCTACCTCGTCTGATTTAACCTCAGCACTGTCTTCTAACAGACGCTCAAGTTCTTCAAACTTCTGAAGGTCTTCGTTAAGATTTTCACTCATTGTTACTCCTAATCCTTTTCAAGATTATCTTACTGAACACCCTCATCGGTGTCAACGTCTATATTATTAGTTACCGTAAAGTCTGGCTCGAAATCTAGTGAAGCAAGCGCAACTGCAACCTTCTCCATTAGATCACTATGCTCAACTTTTGTTGAGAACAAAAGATCAATACCCTCGTCTGACTTCATAGACAGAACAGGAACACCATTCATTGCATCAACAACATCAAGGGACTGGCCCTCATCGCACTTAACATGCAGAACAAAGCCAGAAAGTGCTTTTTCGCCCTGCGCTGCACCACGAGCCATGGGGGCAGATGTAAGGAACTCTTCTAGCGAGTTGATCAATGCTAGAGTCTGCTCACGAACTTCACCAGCGCCACGAACTTTAAGCATCTCGTTGTATGCCATAAGAAGAAGTGCCATTGGGTCTCTTAGGTAATCTGGGGTGCGGCGACGATATCCAGAGTGCCCTTTTAGACCACCCTTTTCTTCAGTCTCGCAATCACATGCACCTTTGGCCGATTCGGCATCTTTTGCTTCCTCTACCTCAACACCACCAAGATAGTTGTTGTGTGAGTTAAGGTTAGCATTTTCATCAAATGCCGCTAAAGCCTTCTGGTATTCTTCAGGGGTTGAGCATGGAAGATATCCAGCACCCTCTGAGTGGTAGCCATCGCACCCAAATGTCTTTGCCCATGCAAGAGCAATGTCTGGGGTGGCCCATGTGCCCTCATCAGGCTCTGGATCTCTAATCCCCTCTGGCTCTGGAACATTTTCCTTAACCATCATTGAAGGGGGAGCAGAATCACCCATAGGTGTGTAAGAAACCTGTGGCTTCACACGAGTTGGCTTGCTAATCTGTAGTTGCCCGCCCTCTTGTGAGAACGTAGCCATCCATGTCATATTCTCGCCAGTTTGGAAAACAACTGAATTGTCCATGATCTGGAGAACTCTAACTGGCTTGCGTAGAGCCATTGACAGCGCTCTGCCCATCATTGATGACATTGCATCAGCCCTATTCTTTGGCTTATCTTTTTCGTCATCATCGTGATATGCTTTTTCCATGATACCTTCCTCATCATCTTTGACTGAAATCGTACCAGTCAACTGATTTGCTCCATGTAGTACTGGAGAAACTTCGTATAGTTCAACTTCTTTTAGAACGTTTGCTTGTTTTTCAGCGTCATAATCTGCTGTAATCGTTTTGTAACCAATTGACCATTCTTGGTCTTTGCCGTAAAAGGCAACGTTAGCGAAGGCTTCTCGCCCACGCTCTGTGTTTAGATTAAACTGAACCTTGGCATAAAGTCCACCAATCCCTGCTCTTCTCATCTTTTCAGGAAGTCTAGGGTCTTTTGGACCTACTTCGTACATTTCTAGAACTTTACCAATTGGCTGATTCCAGTCATGGCCCCAAACAACTCTTGGCTTGCGGCGCATAAGGGAACCCTTGAAAGCACCTGGGACTACAATGTCTCCAACTGAATCTTTGTTCCCAAGGCCAGATACGAATGCTTCAACAATACCTTCGGCTTTATCCACACCGATTTGGCCAGAAATGGCCTTAAATGCAAAGTCGTCTTCTGTTGAAAACTCTGCGGAGTCTAGAAGTAAAGATGACATATTTCTCCTAAAAATTAAGTCCAATACCCATATCTTACAGAGCCGGTATTGGAGTGCTTACATAGTTTATATAAAGATATACTCTTGGTTTATATATAGTTACCTGCTAAACTTAAGAATGCATCGACAATTGATGGTCAAATTGGGCGGAGCAAGGGGATCTTTGGGAAATCTGATAGGGATTCCGTTATATATAAAGGTGTCCTGAACAGGCACTTTTTCACCGTCTAGGTCCCTATGTGCAAGCCTAACTTTCTCATCTCTCAACGAAAGCCATTCTTTAGTTATCGGACGACTTCCGTCGCCTTCTATTTCGGTCTGAACTGACGAATCAAACAACCCCAAGTTGTAAGCCCCAAGCACACCAGTGTCTACAATAAGTGGCTTACGCTTACTACGAAGTCGATTAAACACTGCTTTTACGAGCGAGTAAGCAAGGGCAACCTTAAATGCCACGTCAACGTCTCCATCGCCACCGTCTTCCAGAGCGGCGGCTTGTGCTACAGCAGCAACAACTTGATCTTGAGTAGTTGAATTAAACTGATTTACCGTAGTAACGTTTTGCGAAACTGAAGCATTTTTGGTATCCTCTGGCACCGCAGATCCATACCCTTCTTCAATGTTATCCACAATTGCCTGTTGATAAACGTTGTCCATCGTGGAGACCATAGGCATAGCAGCAGATGTTAGAACCGCTAACGGTGCAACTGAGGAAAAGTCGGCATCTTTGCCCAGTCCAAGAAGCGCTTTTGTTGCGTCTGAGTTCAACTCAGTCAGAATGGCTTCTTCTTGGTTATCAATTACCGAATCGACTACTTTAGAGAACTCTTCCTCTAAAGTGTCTACCCGATAGAGTGCCTTTTCTTCCCAAGTCTCAAACTGACTTAAGCCTTTTGAAAAGGGAGGCTCTTCTCACCCTCCTGATCAACCTCAGCGCCTTCTAGTTCGCTTGGAACTTCAGCGGCAGTTGCTTCAATTCGATCAGTTCCCATAACCGTTCCAGCCTCAACAAACGCACCTTCTTCTGGGCTAAACTCGGTAACCTGTTGCTGTGTGGCTTGTGCTGCCTGTACATCAAGAGGTACACCCTGCTGAACAACACCGCCTTCTCCTTGAGGGGCATTAGGATCTTCCATGGGCTTTTCAGTATTGGCAATGGGTGTCTGGTTTGGATTGGAAAGCAGCGAATCAGCAATGTCTGAAACAACTTTCTTACGGCCAGCACCTTCACGATATTCATTAGCACTAATCAGTCCCATCTGGAATTCAGACAGGTAATGGCGCTCACGTTCCTGCTTGGCTAACACTAGGATTGGTACGTTTGATACGTCAAAGTCAATGTAATGCTGTGGGTCAATTGCATCAAAACCACGAGCAATCATAGCAAGGTGGGGAGTCATTGTTTCCATCCAGAAAACCTTGCCCTCTTCCATAGCATTTGAGAATGTCCTGTTGGACGAGTTACCGATGATTGACTCAGGTACACCAAACGCTGCAAGAATCTCTTCTTTCGTAAGTGTTCGCATCTGAATGTATGCTGCATCACGAGGGGAAGCAGCAGTATCAACAAAGTCTGCGCCATCATCTGATGAGATGACGCCTACAGAACCAGCCCGACCAATGTTTCCTCTAAATCGTGATCTCAACTCGTCTTTGTCGTCTTCATCAATTTCACTTCTAAGAACCAAAAGACCACCAGGTCGGCCATCATTAATCAAGAAGTTTCTATTGTAAATCTTAGCCAAAGATTCTACTTCAATGGCAACACCGGCTGCTTCCATTGGCGTCATGGAAAGATAAGGGTCTAGGGGATGTGGTCGTCTAATCCAAATAACGTTTTGGGGTCTAAGTGTTTTCTTTTCGGTTGCGCTAATCTTTACTTCATAACCTTTTACGAACTTGTTTGTGTCTGGAATAGGTGAAGTACTTTGTGGAGGAAGTAGGTGCAAAGCAGTTGGCTTACCATCTCTACCACGGATAATTTCAATAAACACGCCACGGGTGCTCATTAGCAACTGAGCCGAAAGCCTGTAGCGGAACGCAAATGCATTCTCCCCAACGTTAGTTGTATTGTTGAAAATCTTCAGGAGATCGTCATCAGCGATAACTTCACCAAAGGGGTTGTTGTCTTTGCGTAGAATAACTGGGAGAGTTGCTTGGTTTGATGCAATTACGTCAACACATCGGAAAACCCAAGTAACTTTTGATACGCCCTCTTTGTAGGCTTTTACAATGTCCCATCCGTCATGGTAGCCAGTTTGTGGCTGAAGGCTAGGTGCGTAAGAAATAGGAGCACCAACCGAAACAGACTTTTGGGCATCATTTTGTAAGGATTTATTCCAAGCCATTATTCAGCCCCTAATAGATAACCGTAAACTCCAACGACAAGGCCAGCACTTGCTAGACCCCACCCTAGGTTTAGTATACTAATACCAAGACCTATTAGAACGGCGGAAGCAGACATTAAAACGTGTGCAATGTTAGCACGGGTCAAAAAATTCTTCATGATATCTATTTTATCGTGAATTTGTCTAGGAGACAAGTAAATATGTCAGTGCAATCAGCAGATTGGGAAAAGATCAAAGAATACTTGGAGCCAAAGCGATCAGAGTATTGGGTAGAAGAACCCTCACTGACGCAAAAGGTTTTCCTTAAATCTACGACCAAAGAGGTTCTTTTTGGTGGAGCCGCAGGCGGTGGTAAGTCATCCGCCTTAATCATGGCTGCTCTACAGTACGTTGATGTACCAAACTACAGTGCTATTCTTTTCAGACGCACCTACGCTGACCTTGCGTTGCCTGGCGCTCTAATGGATAGGTTCAGAGAGTGGGTTGGGACATACGATGATGTGCACTGGAATGCTAACATGTACACGGCAACTTTCCCAAGTGGTGCTCGTGTAACATTCGGTTATCTAAATAATGTAAACGATTACTTGAGGTATAAGGGTTCTGAGTTTCAATATATTGGCATGGACGAGGTTACTGAGATTCGGGAGTCCGACTATCGCTACATGTTCTCCCGCCTTCGTCGCCCTTCCACTGGTCCACTTTCTACGGTTCCGCTCCGAATGAGGGCAGCAACTAACCCTGCTCCAAACTGGGTCCGACAAAGGTTCCTTGTTGAAGGTAAGAAAGCAAACAGAATCTTTGTGCCATCAATGTTGACAGATAACCCAGGTATCGACCCAGACTCTTATCGTGCGGTCCTTCAAGAACTAGATCCAGTGGAAAGAAAAAGGCTTGAGTTTGGTGATTGGTGGGCAACTAGCCTTGGGTCAATGTTTGATAGAACGAATCTAGAAGTCATTGAGCCATCAGAAATGCCAGACCTTGACAAGGATACATCAGTTGTTCGATTCTGGGACTTGGCAGGTACAGAACCTAGTCCAAGTAACCCTGATCCTGACTGGACAGTTGGAACATTGGCTGCTTTCCATAATGGCATCTTTTACATCTTAGATGTTAGAAGAATTCGGGCAAAGGGTGAAAAAGTTGAAAGGTTCATTAGGGACACTGCTTTTGAAGACGGGCCTGAAATATCAATCCGAATGGAGCAAGAACCGGGATCTTCTGGTAAAAACCTAATTGACTCTTACGCCCGTTATGTGTTAGAAGGATACGACTTTACCGGACAACGAGCCACAGGTGATAAAGTCACAAGAGCCAAACCGTTTTCAGCAGCAGTTGCTAACGGAAATGTAAAACTAATTCGTGCCGACTGGAACACTGATTTCATTGACGAACTATCCGCTTTCCCAGAAGCCAAGGTTCACGACGACCAAGTTGACGCCACAGTACACGCTTTCAACATTTGTGCTGGATTAGGTATGGGAGTTCGTAGAAAGATTGAAATCATAATCTAAACTAAGAGTATGAGTAACTTCAAAGTTTGGATTGATCAAGACCTTTGCACTGGAGATGGGCTTTGCGCTGAAATTTGCCCAAGCATCTTTGAAATGGCTGACGACGGGTTGGCGTATGTTAAAGAAGTTGAATGGCCCACAATTTATTCTAAAGACGGTAAAACTGCATCAGAAGGTCCAATTCTTCAAATGGCAGAAGGAACAGCCAGTGTACCAGAGGGCATGGTTGAAGAAGTTGTTGAAGCAGCAGAAGAATGTCCTGGTGAATGCATTTTTATCGAGGTTAAATAATGATTACGCTAACTGAAAAAGCCACAAGTAAAGTTGCTCAACTTATAAAAGACGAAGGCGACGATGGATTAGCATTACGGGTTGGTGTAAGGCCCGGCGGCTGCTCAGGTTTAAGTTACGAAATGTACTTTGATACTGACATATCAGACACTGACGTAAAAGAAGTTTTTGGTAGTGTTACAGTAATCTCTGACGCTTCAAGTGCGTCCCTTTTAAACGGCGCTAAACTTGACTACCATGATGGACTAGATGAGTCAGGATTCAAGATAACAAACACCCAAGCACAGAGAACGTGCGGGTGCGGGCAAAGTTTCTGCTAAAACAAAGTCTCAATCTGTGGACCAATACCACGTTTCTTCTGCTTCTGCCTGTCCACACAGCCTGAATGTGCCCACGCCTCTGGTTCAGACATTAGTGACAAACCATTAGCACCGCCTTGCTCACGAATTTGCGCCCACCCAGTAACTTTACGGTAAGCGCCACTTAGCATTACAATAGGTTCGCCACAGAAGTAGCATGACTGTTGGGGTATCTTCATAATACCTACTTTAGCAAATTGAATACTTCAACTTTCAAACGATGACTGAAATTGTCTATCTCTAGACTATGTTGTACAGCATCGTCAATATCAATATCTCTATGGAAGTCGATATACTCTACAATAGCATTGTATAAGGCCCATCTGCTTTTACTAAAGGTACCAGAGTTGTTACTGTTTTTGAAAAGTTCTTCAATCTTTGCGTGAACGCTCTCAGCGTGCTCTCGTTTGCTCTTCGTGTTTGCCTTATCTAAAGATGCTACAGCATTGCAGGCTTTTACAAAAAGAGAATCGCTTAGTGGTTGTTGTAGGGATCGGATCGCTTCGGAAAGCGCTATAGTCCAGTTGGTTCGTAGATTAATGGCTTCTTTGGCCTCAACACCATGATCGGTAAGGTTAGGAGTGTGTCGCTTTCTTAAATCAAAGTCATACAGGTTTGACGAAAAGCGATACACTGCATTATTATTTCTTCTTACATCTAAGTTGTAATAGCAAACTGGATACGAACCATCGTGGGAAGATATGACGATTAAGAAGTTGTCTATTCGATCAACTGTTTCACCAACTGTGAGATCAGTGCTTCCAAAGTACATTGCGACAAAGAACTTGCGCCCCTCGTCTAGAACCCCGCAGTTGTAAAGAGTACCCAAACCTTGCGACCTGTCCACAATGGTTTGTGCTCTTCTTACAATGTCCTCGTTCTGTACGACTTCGTATCTGTCTTTAACTACTTCCCAGTAGTCCCAGTGTAGTCCATTTGGGTTTGGTCGGCAAGTAACAAACCTTTTATCAAGACTAACCAACGATTCTTCAAGTTCGTCCCAAAGCGTAACTTGTTTAAGGAACACCTGATAATCGGCACCTGCATTGGCAAGTATTAGTTCTACAGAGTCTTCATCGTTAATCCGTGTAGCCAAAGACTGCCACGAATATTTATCGGCTGTCTCCTGAACCATGTAACTTATTCCTCTGCTGGCGGTCTTGAAGTTTCTGGATATTAGTGCCAGCAATATCTCGTAGACTGTATCCAAGTTCTGTGGCTAGGTTGGCAATATACCAAAGCACATCACCCAATTCCATCATGATGCTTTCTCTTGCCGCATCATCCATTTCGCCACCGTGGTCTCTAATGATCTTTTTAACTTTGTCAGCGACTTCACCAGCCTCACCGTTCAGACCTAAAGTCGTGTAAAGAATACCAGTATCTTTCGGGTAAATTGCTGTTTCTTTTGCTGCTGCTTGATATGCATTAATGTCCATTATACCTGCTCCGTGTGTCCTGTAGGTCTTTCAATACGAATATCTTCACCAGAAGTAGATTCGATAGGGACCCATGCTGGTGAATAACTATGTTGCTTAATCTTTCTCATTTTGATAAGAGATCCATCTACCAAAACGTCAAACTCATCGTCGGTCATTTCCAACTTTTGTTGTAACTCATTTTGAGTGTACTTTTTGGAAGCAACAACCCGTCTCAACATTTTAGACAGATACTTTGCTACGACAATGCCTCTAGACCTGTTCATGTCAATATGCAAAAGCATAGCATCAACATCATCGCAATCTACAACTACTACAGGGACTGTCTTAATATTCTGCTCATTTGCAACAGTCCATCTATGGTACCCATCAATAATCTTACCATTCTTTTGGCAGATAATTGGTGAAAGTATACCATACTTGATAATCGAGTTTGTTAAGCGCCGATAGTCTGGCGACACTACATACGACGCAGAAACCCATTTTGCTGGCTTAAGTTTTGATACTTTAATTTCCTGAGTCTGAGGTGTCATACTAATAGATTACCTGTTATCATCTTGTTCGTCAAGGGTGTCAGCATCCATAAGAATCTGATCTTGTTGTGCTAGCAACGCAACCCTCTTGTTGTGCGACTTTGTTTTGGGACCCACCGGACTAGGCGTACCATTGAATGAGTTAAGAACTAGTGTTCGTATAAGATGCTCAACGGGATAACCATACGGGTCTTTAGCGTGTCGCTTTTTAAACTCGTGGGTGTAGACCATTGCTCCTCTGTGAAAACCTGGCGTCAACATGCAGTCATCAATGCATTCTTTTGCCCCGTCCCATCCTTGATCTGCGTAGTAGTCAATCAAAGTTTCTACATCAAACTCGCCCCATAAACGCAACTGGGCTTCAATCTCAGGAAAGCATCTGTACAACTCATCATAAAATTCTGGCTCGGTTCTAATAACGTCAGTCAGGCGACGAGCGGCCACCGAGTGCAAAGGAATACCAACTCTTTGGTTGGCTCCACTCATAGCAGCATAGTCATAGTAAGCACAGTACTCACCATTGTGCTCTTCGTTAATGAACTTTAATACATCATCGGATGTCCAATCGTAAATGACTTTAGCAAAGCGCATAGGTATGGCTTTGGAAAGACCGAAAGGTCTATTGATGTAGTTCTCGTGGAGTTTTTGAACCACGGTCCTGTATCGAATCATTGACTCGTTTGCACGAATACCAGTAATGAAAGCAGTCAGTCCTTTCTTGCCTTGCATTGTGTATTCGTCTATTCTTTTTGGAATCGTCTCGTTTGGGTCTAAACCAAAATGCTCGGCTCTAATGCTGTTCTTTGGGAATGGTCGAAAAAGTCTGCCGTCCTCTTCTCGCATTTTTGACCACAATAAAACATACTCTCTTCTACCAAGTACCCACAACTCTTGGCCCTGAGGCAAGCAGTACCACTCCATGTCAACCCAATCGTAGTTAGCAACCTTGTTGACGTACTCTTCAATTGCAGGAGAAATCATCTCCTCATCACGAAAGATTACTTTAACTGGACCAAGCCCTCTTTCTTCGTGGACCTCTTTGGCCAAGTACAAGCAGGCCGTTGAATCTTTGCCACCACTAAACTGAACTGCAACCGTATCAAACCTATCGTAGACATGTCTGATGCGCTGACGTGCAGCATCAACACAGTTTATGTCCAGAAACATTCTGCGTCTAGCCATCGCTAACCCTTTGGTGAATGATTGGCAATGAAGTCAAGCAGTCTTTCCGCAGTTGTCTCGCCATCATAACCCACATCATCTTTAAGCCATCTCAAGAACGAGTACCACTTAGACTGTTGCTCTGCTGAATCAAAAACAAGAGTAAACTGAATGGCGGCATTTCGTGTACCTGATGCACTAGTTGTGGTACTACCTTGAGTTACGATGGTTTCTGTTGGAACGTCTGTGGGACGAGGCGCTTCAGGCTGTGTGGGTGCCTCAGAAGAGTCACTGATAATAATTTCAGGTGCAGTCCAACCAGCATTTGGGTCTCTAGGCTCTCGGTCAAACTCATCCTCAATGACTTGGTTTTCAATGACTGCAACAGCAAAGTCGTCCCAACCTAACAAATCAAAGAAGTCTGAATCTGTTTGTGCGACAGAAGAGATTGCATCAAATAGTGCGTCATTGTCAGTTGTGCCCAAGTCGGAGATGCGGTTATCTGCCAAGGCAAATGCTAAAGCATCGTCTGAGTTTAGGTCAACAATAGAAACGGCGATCTGCTGCCACCCCAAATTTCTGGCTGCTTCAAGTTGGTGGTTTCCTGCAATAACAACATATGCACCGTCCGAGTCCTCAACCGCAACAATTGGTTTAACTTGACCAAACTTATTGTACGACGCCATAATTGCATCAACGTTACCACGCCTAGCGTTATTCTCTAGTGGCTTAAGCAGGTCGATATCAACTGCCAACTGTTCTATGTTGCTTGCAATATTGTGTATCATTTTCTTCTTACCTAAAATTTAACTTGGCTTCTCACGTTTGCTGCGATAGTTCTAAGCGCATCACACGCAGTCCTTAAAGAATGCAACTTCTCACGCTTCGCCTTCACTAAAGCCTCGGCAACTTGCGTATCGTAGTAAAGATCGCTAGTCTTGTAACCAGCCCAACTTTCTTTGTTTTTGACTGCGCCTTCTGCGGCAAGGTACTCCTTGAACCACGCCTTTTTGTATTCGGCTTCTTTTACGGCATGGTCTTTTGCTAAAGTTTCAAATGCTTCAGTCTCTGATTCAATTTCTTGAGTAATTCTGATAAGTTCTGACTCAACATCCATCGGGCTGATGGGCATGTTTCTATTAGCAATGTTCATAGTTCTATTCTAGGTGTTTTTCGTCATCTGGTCAAGAGTGGATTCTAAACGGGTTACCTCGGCCTCCCAATCAACTTTTGCACCTGACACACCTCTCTCAAGTAGGTCATCTAACCACTCTTTTCCCAGTTCGGCTTCAATCCATCTAGCCCATACTAAAGGATTTTTTGTTTGCTTCCAGTGGCAAGATGCACACAAAGCAACAGCATTCCGCTCATCCGTTCTCGTGGCAGAGATGCTGCGGGATACAATGTGAGCGCATTGAATCTGACCGTCCTCACGAGTCTTCCCACACCAACGGCAAGTAAAGTTATCCCGTGTTCTAACTACCAAACTGTGTAGTTTGGTCGCTTTGGCTTTTGCCTGCTTTCCATAAGCGGTAGGCATTACAAAGGAATATTCTGATTCAGTGGGAAATACCAACCGCCCTGCTGATGTTGTATTGCTGGTGCAGGCATATCAGGTCTGTGGTTTACACCAGAGTAATGAAGAATTGCTGTCTCTCTCCAAAGATCAGGATTAGTTGGAACTGATCCTCGATGCATGAGCCTAGCGTGCCACAACAGAACATCGCCTTTCTTGGCTAAGAACTTCTCAATCTCTAACTCACCCCTGTCTAAAATGTCTTCAAACATAGGTGTTAAGAATCTTTCGGAGTACTTAGGCCACAACGGATCACGCCTCTCTGATTCCTCTAAACGGGCCAACGTTTTGTCTTGCGTGATAATTGGCAGGACATGTGATCCACGGACATACTCAAACGGTCCAGAATCCTCATGGATATCATCAAGCGCCACCCAAATTGCTAAATAGTGGTCATAGTTTGAATCAGGATTCAAATAGCCGTCTTGGTGCCAATTCCTTTGAGTTGACTTCCATCCAGTTAGATTCAAATGCACACCCATTGGCTCACCAATCAAGGAACGCATAACATCTTGCAGTGGTCCAAAGGTTGCGATATTCATCAAACTTGGAACTTGATAGTAGGCGCATTCACCTGGATAGCCTAACGGCCTATCATGATTTACTCTGTTATGTTGAATCCAGTCGGCACGGTAGGCTTCAATCAATGGTTCTGGTATGAAGTTGTTTAGTATGACCACGCCATGCTTTCGCCAATCTTTTTGCATTTGTGAAAGTGCAGACTCATCAATATCTTGTCGGTCTAACAAGGGCAAAAGTCCATCGGAAATGCCTCCCGCTAAGGAGTTCATTTCATCAAGTAAGTCGGGATGCGCTTCAATTGCGTCGCCTAAAAAGTTATCTAATCTACTCATCAGTATCCTCCATCCAGAAAGGTTTTGTTGGTTCTCCTATGAACCAATTATGTCGAACTCTTTCAGCCTCCATGTAATGTATCTCTTCCTTTGCCCATGAAGGTAAATGCAATCCTACAGTTTCTGCATCTTTTGGATTGTCAGTGACTCTTCTGTGACATGGGCGGCAAAGCACAAATAAGTTTTGCCTATCTAATATGCTACCACCCTGCGACCTGTTTATCAACTCATGAACATCTTGACTCATAAGTAGAGGGGGATTTCTGTTGCCATCAAACCCTGCCCAAATACCACAACCAGAACAATATGGTTCCTCCGCTAAAAGTTGCTTTACGATTTCACGGCGAGTAACATACTTCTCTTTCATCTTCTCAGAACGAGCCTTAAGGGGAGTACGTTTCATTTGACTATCGCCCCTGTTTAAGGGCGTGCGTTTAAGTTGACTATCACCACGCTTCAGAGGGGTCCTCTTCATGGGTTTTCCACGCTTCATCGTTTTGCATTTCGCTTTAGTTGTCCAATAGTCTTCCAAAGTTTAGGTGCCCCAACCTTTAGGTCAAACTTCTTGACTGCACGCCATGCTTTATCAGACTGCTCTTGCCTATAGTCTAGATCAGTTAAGTCCCTCAACAGTTTAACATAGTCTTTCGGGTTCCTAGCCAATTTACCAATACCATGTTCTTCAACCAACTCTTCGTATTGGGGTGAGTACGATGCCACAAATGGCACTCCACCACAAGCATACTCTAAGCCTTTTATGTATGACTTTGCGTGGTTGAAAGGAATGTCAGTTAGGGGCACTATTCCAGCATCAAACTTAAAGCCCTTATGTAACTCGGTGGGTGGCAAAAACGGAGATCTAGAAACAATCCCAGCAGATACTCCAATTTCCTTCTCAAACTGTGGTATGTGTATTGCGGGTAGATGCCCAGTGTGGTGCCACGTCGCAAATTTGCTAATCTCGTCAGAATGGGGACGCAATACTTCTAAGTCGCCGCTCCTGTGCGCTGTAGAACCCATCCAGCCTACAACCATTTTTTCGTTGTTGGAATGGATTCTTCTATCTTTATACTTGGCTCGGTCCACATAGTTTGTATGCAAAAGAACATTCTCATTCCACTTAGACATCTTCTTAAGTAAGAAAGGCGTTGAAGCGATAATACCATCAGACTCTTCAATGATGTTTTTATACCAATTTACGTTTTCTTGTGGGTTTGAGTTTGGATTAGACGCTTGATAGGCATGATTCTTTTCACTAAGTCCCCAATACCAATCATCAACATCTTGTAAAACTATTTGACCTGCTGCTTGAGCGCCCTTCATATCAGGAAGCACCTGCATGTGCATGTACCTTTGCATCACAATCACATCACAGTCAAAGAAATCTTGCTCATCCCATGTATGGATACCAAACGTTCCGGTCATGCGATTATGTGCTAAGATTCCAACACACGCATCATAGCCCAACTCTTTGAACCTCTGCATGTACTGACCGATACGAATATGTCCAGAACCGCCCATGACAGGACGACCAAATTGATCAATAACAGATCTTGACCAGTCGTTTGACGCAAATCCGACTTTCATTTCAGAAATCCCACTTACCTTCAAGGGCCTTGTAAAGACGCTCATCACCTTCAGACGGAACCAATTGATTGTCTACATGCCACTGTTTATGCGCTAAAATGGCATCTCGTAGAAAGTGAATCAACTTTGTATCTGGGTCCGGCTCATGGCCTAACCTAATAATCCGATCAACTTCTGCTAACTTCTTTTCAGCGTGGAACCTAAAGCGGTTTGCTTTGGTTTTCCGTTCAACCATAGAGGACGCAGGGTCAGTATCAAAGTCAGGATAATTAGATCTCAGTTCTGCAATCTCTACTTCTAACGCTGATATTTGTGCTGATACAGTTTCAATAATAATAAGCAGACAGTCACGCCATGCTTCTTTGTGTTCCATCAAATGCTGTTTGTCTTCAGAAGAACTCTTGTTCTTGATATCCTCAGAGACTAACATCTCAAAATCTTTCATGCGCCCCATCACTTTCTCCAAGCCGGACAAATGCTCTTGAAGTTGCACCAGTTGCACAAAGGTCCTGTTCTAGTTTCAAACTCTCCAGACTCACAACTGACAACCAACTCATCCCAAGTGTTCTTCACATCTTGCGAAACTTTTCCTGCTAACTCATCCGTTACTTCGTACTTAGCAAACTGACCAGACTTGAGATAAAGCAACTCCGCTCTCTCAATCTCTCTGTCCATTTCCTTGCCCAACAGAATACTGTAAATCGTAATCTGCATTTTCTTTTCCCACTCATACTGTGGGCGAGGCTTCTTGCCTGTCTTGTAATCTGAAATTACAATCTTGTCATTCTCAAGAGTCCACCTGTCAATGATACCAAAAATAGGAACTCCAAGAATGTCCCCATTCATCTTGGCTTCAATACCACCCGCATCGAAAGACGTAGGATCTTCCATAATAAAATAGTTCTCAATACACCACCATGCCTTCCAACGAAATTCGTTCTCATCGCATTTCTCATCAAGATCATGAAACTCTGCACCCCACTTTGAATTCCACAAATCCCTAGCCAACCTACGAGCGGTAGGTTCTGTGCGGTCCTGCTTGTCCTCTTTGAAAAGTTCTTCCAATACCTCGTGGACAAACGAGCCTAAGACTTGTGCCTCTGTTGAGGGTTCCTTCATGCGATCTAGTTTTGCATACTTGTATCGCATCGGACACTGATTGAATGTGCCAATAGAACTTGGCGACATGTACGCTGGAGTTTCGTAAGGGAGGTTTCCTAAATCAAGACTACCCTGCATCGCCACTCGCAGACTTGATGAAAGCGAGCATTTCTTCTAGGAGAGTTCTTGTTACGTTCTCGTTTTTGAACTCAGCGTTATTTGAGATAGATGCCCAATGCTGTTTAGCACTAGCAATAGTTTCTTGTGTGTTAGAGTTTAATATCTTACGCAGTTTATCGAAGTGCTCTTCGGAGATAGGCTGATCTGCAATTGCTTCCATTGCTTCCAAGTGCATAGACTCTTCGCTTCTGGCAAGATAAAGACCAATACCTAGATGTTGCGCCGCCTTCTTCAAAGCGTCAGAAACGGCACCCTTCATCTCGTCTCCAAGATCAACGATGTCACCATTTCGTGTTCGCTTAATCTTCTGACCGCCTACACCATCTTTGGTAACCGTGAGCGCAGGAGCGCTATCAGTGGGTACAAAGCAGGCAGTGAGTCTAACATGAGCAACAACATAATCAGGATCAAGAGCATCACGTTCACACCTTTCAATCGTGTATGACCACATATCAACACCCAAGACCTTATTCAGTCGGGTGATAACTTCACTTACAGGAATATAGGTAAGGCTAGTGCCTCCCTTTTTGAGTTGCCGTTCAACCTCTTTAGGGAACGGTTCGGAAAAAGCATCAAGTAAATTCATTATGACCTCCTAATCACAATATTCTTTTTCGGTGGACTGACTTCACAGTACTCATCAGCATCAAGGTGAAGTTCCTTCAGTTTGCCAACCTTCCAGTATGAGACTCCCATGTATTGAGAAAACTCCTGCAACATTTCCAACGGAGTTTTAGTAATCTCTCCAGTATCAATGTCAACGCTAGTGTTCACAATTCTCCGTGCAACGTCATCAGAGATTGATGCGTGATCCCACTTTTTGCGAGCAGAACCCGCTTTGATTTCAATGGTTGCGCCATCAATCTGCACGGGCTGTGCAAAGTAATCATACTCATCAGTGATTACTTGCTGTAGTTCTCCATACAGGTAACCAGTTGTACTCTTCGCTTCGTGGAAGTTAGTAGCAACTTGCAGTACTTCTGTAGGATCTGAATCTAGTTCGGACTTCGCTAGGTTTGCAATCAAACCATCAAGAGTGTCTAACGAATCTAGAATATCACGGACACACTTATCCGCTTGTTCAATCGTATTCATTTTTCTCCAATAGTAAATAGTAGATACTTAAATTATACTAGATACTCAAAGAAAAGTCAATCCTCAAATTTTGAATCCAAAATACGTTCTACTGTTGATTGCAGATTTGTTTCAGTAGGATTTTCGCTTTTTAGAATCTCATCTAAGATTACGGACAACTGGTCACCCAAATACTCAACCGCCTGCTTATTAATGTACGAACGAATCTCCGAATTTGAATAATCCTCAGCCTCCATATCGTCAACATCAGTCGCAATCTGATTTGCTATGATCTCTTCAATACCATCGTTCAAGAACTCGTTAGCAATACCGATGGTCATGGAGTTGTCAGTCCACGTCAATAACTTGTAGAACTGCTCACCAAGAGCAAAGGAGTCAGCCGTGATGAACGTTACCGTAGTACCGTTATCTTCAAACACTGCAAGTACGTCTTCATCAAACTTTCGCATCTGTCTTATCAATCTCTCTTGCTAACTGTGGACCAGTCATGCCACCCCAAACCCCCAGCATTAACTCCCCTTCAACAGCAAACTTTCTGCACTCAAACATATTCTTACATTGAGTGTTACAGATGCTGATCGCTTCTTTTCGATCCTTTGGGTGACTAGAGAAAAAGAGTCTGTCTTTTCCAACGCAAGGAGAATCTTTAAACCATGCTGGAGCGTTTTGTATCATAAAAATCCTTTCAAGGATAGCCTACTATCTATTGTAAAGATTTAGTGTCAAGCAAACAACCCAATTCTTCCCTTGACAGTAGTGACCATACCCGCTACGATACCAAGCAAACTCAAGGAGAATACTAGAACAAAAGCAACCGAGAAATCTCGATGACATAAAGGTTTACTGAAGGACCGGAGGGTTACACTCGTTACGCAACTGGTAACAGGAATGACACTACGGGCACGCCTACCCAAAGAGTGAGGAT
>VTLG01010984.1_pt1 | contig 52634 bp, 73 predicted proteins | sample 4694571 | NCBI WGS metagenome assembly VTLG01 (sample SAMN12604809, study PRJNA352737) | marine metagenome | biome: ENVO:00000447; feature: ENVO:00000209|ENVO:00000569|ENVO:01000036; material: ENVO:00002151; isolation source: viral sequences binned using virsorter ... | reverse complement strand
TGTCTGACAGATAAATCATTAATTGCATCTACTACCTCATAATGAAAAAAAGGGGTTTCACTTCTCATAAAATCATCTGGCAAGAATAACTTACCAAATGCTACTAAATCTTTGTGTGCTAACCTAAGGTCTTCCTCAGCTTTGCTTACATCTTGAGTATTGATATTCATTATTTCTCAAATTCATCTAAAAGCATTGGAACAGAAAATTTTCCTAATGCTTGCCATGCAGGTGAAAATTTACTTGCTGCCCTTAAATCTCTTCTTGATAATTCTAATCTACTAGCACTAAATTCATCTAACAAATCACGGAACTTGCTTGATTTAAAAGTTTGCATTCGCCCTACATCAACTGGTGGTTTAAAACTACCTTGAAATCGTTTTGCATACTCTGCTATAGCCTCACTCTCCTTAGTAAGTTTTGCCAAAGCTTTATCTCTAGCAAGTCCTGGAGGAGCCTCCCTAACTGCATGTTCAAACACCTTTCGACCTGACGCTCTCCCCCTTTCACCTGCTATAGCAAGTTTCCGACTTACATTTTCAGCCCTTGTAAGATAATTCGATGCTTTAGTTACAATATCTTTTTCTAATTGTGGCGGCACAGAAGCCATGTGTTTTCTTATTTGGCTTGTAACAGCATTAGCTACTTTAGTACTTGGACTGCCAGCAGCAAGAAAAACTAAACCTTCTATAATACCAGATGTACCCTCAGGGACATCCATACCTAAAAACTTACCTGATGGAAACCAAGCAGATACTTCGCCTCCTTCTGGTATAATATTCTCATTCTCACCTATTATACTATTCATAGCATCAAAAGCTTTATCATCTGGTCCGTTACTCATTCTTTATCCTTAAACTTTTTCTCTAGAAACTTAGTAAATTTCTTTTCATCCTTTTTATATTCAATATAGTTCCTAAAGGATCCCATTAATACTTCTAAAGTATAAATAGTTCCATTAATTGACTTATTTATGTCCCTTATCTCCCTTAATATGTCATGTTTTGACACAGTATTGCTCTTCTTCATGTTTTAATCTGCTACTTTCTGTTAGTTAAATGCAAAAACTTTCGTGTTTAGTGTATTTACCAGTCTTTCCTTTTGCCATATTTATGTTTAGTCTTATAATTCTTCCTATAGCTTTTCTTTATTATAGGTTTCTCAGCTATTACCTCTCCATCAAATAAGGTAATCACTTGTTTTATTATCTTATCTGCCTTCTTATCACTCTCTGTCTTAGGTTTAAAGTATTTACATCCTTTATCAACTACATGAGGAGGTATATCCTTCATCTTCTCACCTTTCTTGATAAACCAAGTGCAATAACCTAAGAATGTATCCTTACCTCCTATCTGTTGATAGCTACAATCCCAACAACTAGCCACTTTCTATTTCCCTTGGTCTTTCTGCTTTCTCTAGCTGTTCATCTGAAAATCCTTGGAACTGTATTCCCGTAAGCTGGGTGACTTTTGCTGAGGATTTGTCTTCTAGATCTAGTATATCTGATAATTTGAATAAAGCTTTAAGCTTAGTATCATCCTTTTCAGCTATTTCTATAGTAGACTTAATACCTTCAAGCACATATTCCTGCGTTATTCCAAGTTTTTCCAGTACTGGCTCTAATTCTTTTTTCATAGCTTTCCTTATCCTGGAGGTTTTTGTTAGCTCTGCACTCTTGAAATTAGCATATCCTGGATTATTAGTAGGAAATGCCTCAATATATGCCTCTACAGGTTTCATACCACCTGCGAGATACTGAACAAATAGCCTCTCATATTTATTTAAATTCTCTCTAGTCATGGTTTTAGGTGCAGATCCACTCAATGTATAGATATTCTCTCTTCTAGATGAGTCAATCTTAGCTTTAGCTAGGTATGTACCAGTACATGTTCCTATATATGGTACTTTTCTAACCTTTCCTTTAGCTTTAGTCATATTACCAGATCTTAACACTTCCATATAACAACCATCATCTGTCTTTATCCAATCTCCTACACCAATCTGCTCTCGATTATGGTTTATTCTCTCCCTTACTCCAGGAGGAAGTTCATCTTGATCCTCATAAACTATATGATATAGCCTATTTACTTTATATTGTCTCATGCTATTGCTATTTCGTTAGTTCTACACCTCAGTATATCCATTAAGTCTTCTTCATCTACCGAATCTTCTATATTAGTACCACCTATTTCATAGCGAGTTCTCTCTTCGTCTATACGCTCTTCAATCTCATATACCTCACCATTCATTTCGCTATATTTTATTGTTAATGTATAAATCTTCATAAAAGAATATAAAGATATTATATGCTATTGTATAGGACTTTAGTTACGGCCGTAGTTATCCCCTGAGAAAAAGGTTAAGTTTCAAAATTTGAATTTCCATAAGACCAGTTATGTCTCCCATATCCTACTTTATATCAAACTCTTTCGCTAATGTCGGAGAAAACACAAGATAACTATGGTGATATCTCTATAATCCAACGTCTGATCCACTTAGCAGAACTACTACTAGGGTACTAACTGGATGATTCCTAAAAGGATTAGCGTGATGAATATAATATAAAAGTTTTAAAAATTATAGCATTTTAGTGTTTGGTCTTTTATTAAGACGCACCCCCCTATAAAGGGATGATCACTTACGTGAATACGTTATTTTTGATTAAAAGTAAATTGATTAACATAAAGGAAAATACAATGAATGAAAAAGCAAGACAGGCCTTGCAAGCCTTACTGTTCACACAGCTCGGTAGTTATATTGAGATGAGTAATTACTGTTTACAAAAGAATATCATGAGCCAGAAAAGACCTAAGCAATGGATGATAGATCAAGCTAGCACTGATATCATGTCGAATATTGTACAGTTCTCAACTCAAGCTTCTAACCCTCTACCTGCATCAAATGGAGGAGGATTACTTGACATCTTTAAAGCACTTGGTATTACAGGAGATGATAATGCAAAAGCAACTGATCCTAATAATATTACCTTACCAACTGCTTCGACCTTTAAAGATAAGAAAGGAAAGTATAATGTCATTGATGGGAAGAAACACTATTTGGCCTGAGTTGTTGACTATGATCTGGGGAGAGTTATTCTCTCCCCTTTTCTATTATATTCTTCTTTATACTATTATATTACTGTTAAACAGACTGTAACACAGTTATAATCTTTATAAATGCATGCAGTGAACTGTAAAATACGCAGAGAGGCTGGGCTGTAGTCCATTCTTAATCACTCTTCAGCAACAGTGGATGCATGCAATAACTTATATGAACTTACACCTAACTAAGGAGGTTAGCTATGAGAGAGTACCTTGTAAGGTTTGGTAGTAATAGTAACTGGACAAGATGTAAGCTTGATGATGATGATGTTAAACATCTTAGAGCTGCTGGTTATCATGTATTGCCTATCTAATCCTTTATAATCCACTAACCAAGGAGGTATTATGTTACATCTTATGATAGAAGGAAACAGTTACCATGAAGTAGCAAGATTTGGTGACGAATTATATATTTCTCATTGCAATTGCGATGATGAAGATGATGATATACCTTAGTATGTCATATCACTGTGATGGTCGTAGTTATTGTGGTTCGATTCCACATACAGTGACTAGTCTTTAGGGTGTCAAATTGAACTCCTGTAAAAGATAATGTTCACTTGCTTGGTGAGCATAATCAATCTTAGCTATAAGCAAGCTATAAGGATTACAAAGTTGATGGTTCAAATCCATCCCTGGCAGTGTGCTCGGTGGCTTAATTGGTAACGCGTTGGTTATTTGATACCTTTAAGACTTAATATTTACTGTGAATAGTCAATCCGATGTCTATACCTCTCACCACAGTTTAAATAATGTGATGTTAATTAGACGAAACTGCATATTTGCTGATGTGCATTAGGGACAAAAGCCTGAATGGGCGTAATTGATTAGCAATCTAATCACGAGAAGTACGTTAAGCTTCTCAATAATTTTTGTACAAAAGGGCCAGTTGACGAACTGTGTCACGAACAGGTAACGAACTGTTATAAGAAGACTGGGAGCGTCTTACATTTGAGTGACGAAGCTAGGCTCATGAACCTAAATATGGTGTTAGCGTGATAGAGTAATGTTAACCTCTGCTCGAGTCCAGTAATCTCTGTAAAGTGATTTGCGGTTGCAATAGGCCTTACGTAACTGTAGTATTCATATAAATGTTGATCCATCTATATGATGCCCTAACACCAAAAATATTTTAACAATTAACTTGGAGGTATTAGAAATGTTTAGAAAAGAACATCACTTTAAGACATGGATTGATGGTGAGTATCTTTATGGTAGTTACAAAGAATCCTACTTTAATATTATTAGTGAATTCATAATGTGGAAGATATTAAAGATGGATTACTTTTGGAATTATTTCAAAGGTACAGGTTTTACAAAAATTTGGGATTTAGATGTTTTATTAAAAGAAAAGGAGATGAATAATGCATAGTGATGGATTGACTTTAGAAGTAAGAGGAGATATGCTTGAACATAGAAGTTTTCGAATTGATAATATTATAGAAGACTATAATAAAAATGAATACGAGCTTGCTGAAAGAATTGTAGAGCTTGAAAACGAAAGCTTTAAGTATTGTACAGATAGAAATCAATTAAGATTAATAGTGCAAGAACGAAAGGAAAAGATTGAAATGTTAATAGATGAAAATAAGAAATATCTTAAAGTTATATCAGAGCTTGAAAATAATATTTCAACATTCAACAATAGAAGAATAAAGATTAGATTAATATCTTTTGTTGATAAAATATTCTTAAAATTAGGTTACAAGAGGAATGTTTGAATGAAAAGAAAAGCGATGAAAAGACTGTCCAAAAAAGTTCTTGATTTGTCTAAAATATTAAATAAGGAGGATAAATAATGGATACATTAAAAACACTGTTGGAGCAATTAAGAAATATCAAAAACAGATATCAAAAGGCAGCTCAAGAAGGTAAAAATTTGAGTGATAATAGTGGTATTACACTTAGTCCTTATGCATGTTTTATATTATTATGTCATGTTGAAGATCAGGAAAATGATATTAAACACTTAAGTAGCGAAATAGCTAATCTTAATCATAAACTGTATAAAAGATATTCTTTAAGGTATTTTAAGAAACATATTAAACTATTCTATCAATTCTCAACATCTGTTCTCATATGGACATCATTAATATGGATGTGGAGAAATGGATTTTGTTTCTTTATAGCAAATTAAAGGAGGAATCTAATGAAAGTAAAGAATAGTTATTATGATATGAAAGAAATACTCACTTCTAATCCTATACCTCATAATTGGAAGTATGATAATAAAGGTAGTATAATAAAAAATCATTTAAGAAAATGGTGTATACATATTATCAAACAAAGAGGTAAGGCTATTAGAAGAATAAATGATCTAGCACGAAAAGCAATAATGGTAAAGAAATAATTCAACATAGCTCAGGGGTGGCTGGTTTAGCTGCCCCTGTAATCAAAGGAGGATAAATGAAATCTTGTCCATATTCACATAAATATCAGTTGGTAAGATGGGCTTATGAACATATTTCTGAAGGTGGTAACCCAAGAAAGAATTTAATTAAGCTCTTGTCAAAAAAACATTTATATTATTTGTGGTATAATTTTTCTAAGGTCAGTAAAGATATAAGTAGAAATACATTATATGATATGATTAACAAATTAAAAAATAATAAGGAGAGATGATGAAAGAAGTGAGAGTAACACAATGGCTTGCAAAAAAGAATAAAAAGTTTTGCTTGGAACATCAAGAGTTAATACTAAAGAATTATGGTGATAAGTCTTATATTAAAATTGATCCAAGAAATAATAAAATAGCTTTATATAGACAGTATAAATAAGGAGAATACAATGGTAGAGAAAACTAAAAAGAAAAAGAAAGTATTATCTCAAGATGAAGTAAATACTAAATTATTTGATCTTATAGGGAAAGTACAAAAAAATCAAAATCAAATTTTAACTAGCATAAAAATAGTAAAACAAAGATTGGATGCCCTTGATGCAAGAATGGATAAAGTATCCAATAGAGTAGGTATTGTATGAACTGTGTAATATGTTCAAGTGATATATTACCTCAATCTAATGGTTGGGATAAAGGACATAATCCTTCTCCTATTAAAGAGGATGGAAGATGTTGTGAAGAATGCAATAGTACAGTAGTTATACCTACTAGATTAAGTAAATTTATGTCAATAGAAGAAGCTAGAGAACTAGTAAAGGAGAATAACATTGAGTGATTTTTTAAGAACAAAAGCAGGACTGCAAGTAGTAGAAACTATTACAAGGATGTTACCAAGAATAACAAATGCTCTTGAAGAAATAGCTAAATCTTTAAATACGCTAGCAAATGATAAAATGTATGAAGTTGAAGAAAGATTATACAGTTCAACAGAATACCTTAAAGAAATAGCTTTGGGTTTAAACTACTTGAGAAGACTAGAAAATGATGAAAGGAAAAAAGAGGCACTTGACAATAGAATGAAAGAAATTTACAGTAATAAAGGTGATAATAATGGCAAAGAGAAACAAGAAGATGTATGGAGTTCCCATGAAAACGCAAATAGATAATGTAGAAATTACAAGAGATGATTTCATGGCATTTGCTGATGTTAGACGTAGTGGTGAGTATAATATGCTAACAGAAGCCAAAGCAGCTAGAGATATGGCTGGACTTTCAAAGGCAAAATGGTTTGCAATCATAAAACAATATGGACATTATGAAAATAAATATAAGGAGAACAAGTAATGAAGTATCAACAAGGAGATGTATTGTTTATCAAGACAGATAAAGAGATTACATACACTAATAATGGTGATGATCAACATGTTAGAGAAAATTCCTATTCTAAAGTACGTAAGAATGATGACGCTGAAAATGGTGACACTGTAGTAGCTTTAGGTGAAGTTACAGGACATAGTCATACATTTTATGGTGAAAGACAAATGGGTGTTACTATACATACTTATGGAAGAAGTGGTGCAGTACAAGGATTAGGTAATGTTCCTAAATATGTTGAGATTAAACCTAAGCATGATGGAGTAAAGCCAAATAGTCCTGAGAAGTTTGCAGTTATAATGCATGAAGAACATAATCCTATTGAACTACCACCTGGTTTGTATAGAACTAGGATAGTAAGAGAGTTTGATCATTTGTCACAAAGAACTAGAAACGTGGTAGATTGATGGGGTGTAACATACAGAGAAACCCAGAAAATGCTTATAAGATATTAAGCTTACTAAAGGAAGGTACAGTAGGTGATGTGCAAATCATGTTTGGAAGTGATAGTACTAGATCAAAATGGTGTGGCTTTATGTTTATTAAAACTACTATAAAGATGATTAAAGTATATCAAATAAGTAATTGGCCTCATCAAAATCAATTTAAGCGACACATAGCAGAAATTAGACCAGGTAATAAATTAGAAGGTCTTATGTTACTTAAATGGTTATGTCCTATTAAAGACGAAAGAGGTCCTCATTGGCGTAGTGTGCCAGCAAAGAATGGTAGAGGGGATTGGACATATAGAGCTTTCTTGTCTTTAGGTATGATAAAGAATGTAGGAATACGATTCGTTAGAATATCTGAACTATGGAAGTTTAATGATCAAGAGGTAGCATCTATACGATCTAAAAATCTTCTTATTGATTTCAATGGTAATCTACTTAGTCAAGTGCCTTCAGAGTGTAGGAAATTACATAAAGAAGCATTAGAGACTAATAGAATTGCAAACAATAGGAATGCTAGAGCTAATTATGCTAACTATGTTACTGTAAGGAAAGTAAATAAAGCTAAAGAGACTGGCTATTTCGATGATTTGCACCCTAGTGATATCTTTAAGGTAAGAAATGTTACTACTAGAACATGGTTGATAGAACATTTTGGACAAGACAGGATATTAGAAACACTAGATCCTAATGTTATCGATAAAGATGTAATTGATGGTAGGAGATATGAATTGCTAAGATTTGACATTCCTGATAATTCATGGGGTCAAAATAGAACTAGAGAAGCAACATATCTTAAGATGATTAATCCATCAACAGGAGAACATTGTATTGAGGGCGTACCTAATGATGCAAATGGCTCTATGTGGAGTAATCAAATAAGCATGAATACAGTACGACAAGCATTAAGGTGGAGAGACGGTGACGAAAGTACATACGTAGTACCTAAAGTATTAACATAGTACCCCAAGAAGACAGGGATAGGAGTAATTTTATTGCTTTTATCCTTGTCTATAAACTCTAATAATGTTAACTTTGTGGGATGGATATAGAGCGTATTAATAATATTGTAGCCTCCACATATTTGAAACTTTTCTTGGAATACAGTGCTGTTGGTGTAGGTAATAAAACTGATAAAGGGATATTAGTTACACAAGAATCACTAGACATATTTCAAGATAGATTACAACAATACATAATAAAAATAAAGGAGAAGTAAATGAAGAGAATTCTTCTGTTTGACACCGAAGACGGTTCAAAATCTCTCGGTGGAGAGAGTAGTGTCCAAAAAATGCTTGGATGTCCACCATTAAAACCTGATACATGGGATAGTTTCATAGATACTTTAAAGCAATTATATGTAGATAAGACCTTTAAAACAGAAAAGAAAATTGCTGGTATCCCCATAATGGAAACTCAACAAAAAAAAGTTCTAAAGGATGGTGTTGAGATAGATGGTATAATTGTAGATACATTTTCAGAGTTATCTAAGAAATTTCAAAGAAAACTTGTTGGAAGTAAACCTGCAATGCAAATGCAAGATTGGGGCAGATTAAAGATGGGATTAGATGGTTTACTAGAAAAACTTATGAGAATTCCAGGTATTATAGTATTAACATGTCATACCAAAATTCAAAATATGGATGAAGGTAATGAAGAAATACCATATATAGATGGATCAACCAAAGATGATATATCTAAGTGGTTTGATTTTGTTCTTTATACATTTACTAGGAAAGTGAAAGGTAAAGAAGAGTATATGTGGAGAACCAGACATACTTCAAGGTATGCTAATGCTAAAGATAGAACTGATCTTCTAGATGATGAGATTCCTCAAGATTTTCAATTAGTATTAGATGCAGCAAGAAAGAAAGGATTTGATAATTGTAAAATCTTAATTCTTGGTAAGGCTGGAACTGGTAAAACAAAAAGTTTGTCTACTTTAATTAAAGGAGAATCAAATGGCAATTAAAACAATGACAGTAGGCTCTTCAGGTAATGCTGATTACAGTGTTGGATGGAAAGAGCTTATGATCAATAAAGCTAAATATGGTGAATACAATGGTAAAAGATATTTGGATATATATTTTGACGAATATCCTGATAATTTTCATTGTAGAGTCTATGAAGCTATAAATAAAAAAACACAAGAGGAATTTCAGATTTCTAATTGGTTTAGGTTTACTCAAGCTGGTATTCAAGAAGTATTGGATAGTGGTAGTAAACCCATTATAACTTATGATGATGATGCTGGATTACTGGCTGGTAGACCTGTAAATGTATATATCTATGATCAATATTCTGTTAAAGATGATAGAAACTATGCAAGAGCATGGCGTACACCAGCTCCGATTGTTGGGGAAGGTGAACATCTAACTTTTAATGAGAAAGATGTAGCATTTTGGAAAAAAAGCGCTGAGAATAGTCTTAAGCGATTTAATGAATCTAAAGGGAATGCACCTACTAGTGGAGAGCAGCAAACAGCTGACCCTTTCTAGGTAGTTAATGTTATAGAGGGGCTATCTTATTACACCCTTCCAATACCTCTATCCACAGGTAGTCCCTCTAATAAAGGAGAAAAATGAACAAAATAGTAAAAGTTATATACAAAGAGTTCGCATTATCCTTATCTAATCGTCATCATTTCTTTCCTGTAAGTAAAATATCATCATTCTATGGTATAAATAAAGATACATTTATGTCATTGTGGGATTATGATGAAGAGGTAATCGAGCACGTTAAATCTAATAAAACATTATCAGGTTATAGAGGTAATCTATATATGCCAGATGAGTTTATCCTTGATGTAGATGGTTCCAATCTAGACCAAGCTAAACAGTTAACATTAGGATTAATTGATTTATTAGATATACCTATGCAAGTTTACTTTTCAGGTGAGAAAGGATTTCATATTCACATATCAGGTACAGCTTTCAAATGGAACCCATGCAAAGACTTAAATTTAAGAGTTAAGCATATTCTAAAAAGAAAAGGTGTATATGATTTTGCGGATCCATTAGTTATAGATAAAGTAAGACTAATAAGAGTCCCTAATACAAAGAAACTTTCTTCAGGCTACTGGAAGGTTCCAATAAAAATATCAGAAATAGATGATGTTAATATTGAATGGTTGCATGCTAATGCGATTAAGCCTAAAGATGACTTTGAATATACAGAATTGGAAACAAGTCCTATATTCAATGTTACTAAGAGTTTACCTCAGAGTAAAATTGTTGTTAAAGAGCATGGTACAGCTCCGATGTCAAATAATTATATATGTATTCAAAGATTGATGGAGAATACACCTCATGGTTTTAGACATAAAGCAGCATTAACTCTTGGTTCACACTTAAGACAAAGATATCCTGAGAATGCAGTAAGAGCCTTTATGGAGCATTGGAGATCAACAGTATTAGATACTAATGCATATCCATTTTCATTTGATGAGATGGAGAAAATTATTCATTCTGTATATAATGCTAATAAAGGTGAAGGATATCATTTTGGATGCTTTTCAGAAGTAAAGGATAGATTTTGCTCACCAGATTGTAAGCTATTTCAGACTAAGAAACATATGTCTGAAACAAGTGTTGATGATTTAGAAGCAGAATTAATTAAGTTCTTTACTAATGATAGAGAACCTATAAATATTGGAAAGATGTATCAACAAAATTTTCCGATATATCCAGGAGAGACTGTATTGCTTACTGCTCCACCTGAATCTATGAAGTCTATGCTACTCCTTAATTGGCTACATGCATTAAAGAGAAAGTCATACTTTATGGAATTTGAAATGTCTGCAAGACAAATAGGTGCTAGATTAGCAATGATACATAATGGATGGAATGAGCATGAATTAAAGGATCATTATAAGAAAGGTAAAAGTGGAATGCCATCAATGGAATACATAAAATTTGATTACCATAGTTGTTATCCTTGGGAAATTAAAAAGAGATTAGAGGCAATGGAATTTGAACCTGAAGTAGTATATATTGATCATTGTGGTTTAATGAAATCTAGATTCAGAGATGAAATATCTAAAGATAAAGATATATCTGAGGGTATAATGAATCTTGCTAATGATTTAAACTGTATAGTTATTGGTGTTTGGGAACTATCTAAGAATGCTTTTGAGAATGGTATTAACATAGCATCACCAGCAGGTTCTTTTAGAGTATCCTATAATGCTAATAAGATTCTCGCTTTAAAGCCTATTCGCCCTAATGATAGTGGAGTAATAGAATATCTAGAGCTTTCTACCATTAAGAATAGAGAACAAGAGAGAATGAATTGTAGATTACAAATCGATAAACGGAGAACAGGAAGAATAGAATGAAAAGAAAAATGAGTGAAATAACTACAGACATAATGTCTTTGCAAATGGGTCTTAGCTTTAGTGAAGATGATTTTAGCATACAGCTAGAAGATCTATTTAAGGAACTATATGATAAAGAAGATGGAATTTATTGGCTTTATAAGGACAATAATAAAAAGGTAGAGATGATAAAAGAGCATATGGATAAATGTAAGAGGATTATGAATATGATTAAGAATGGTCAAGAAAGTATTAAAGGTATGGTTCTTGAGAAGCATAATTCTGTAGGCTCTTTACCAAAACATTCTGTATTTAATCCAGTTAGCATAAGAAATTCTAATGGTGCATGTGATGTTTATGATGAAGAAAAAGTACCTGAAGAATACTTTGTTACTGTAAGTACTAAAAGATTAGATAGGAAAAGAATGGTAGAGGAAATGAAAGCAGGTAAGAGAATACCTGGAGTAAGACTTGTAACAAGTCCTTTTGTAAATGGTTTAAAATAAACGGAGAATAAAATGAGAAAAGGTAAGGTAACTAAAGAGATGTGTATGAGTGTTAAGCATCTAGTAAAAAGTGGTACCAAGAATAATCAAATAGCAAAAGCTTTTAATTGTTCTGTTTCTACTGTTAGTAATATCAAAAAGAGTGGATATGAATTCGATGAATATAAAAGACTTATGAGAAATCAATTCCAAGAAAAAGTTAATAGAGAGAGTTTAAAAGAAACTCCATCTATATTTGTGCATCCAAAACCTGTTTCTGTTACAATATTAGATATTTCTAAAAAAGTAGATGATCTTACTGCTAGATTTAATGATGCTGTAGTACATGGATCAAAAAGATCTGGTGAAACACGAGATTTACTTAAATCTATATTAGAGAAATTAGAGAAGGTATTTGTATGAGTAAACTAACATTGCATTGCGGTGCTGAATTAGTAGAATTGAATGCTCTAAAGAATATCCGTCTTCCAGAAGAGACGAGAACATATAAACCTGTACCTCATTATGATCTAGTAATGAATACAATGCAGTCAGGTGATATCTTTCTTAAGCCACAAGGATATACTCTTGAGAGTACTAACTTTGGTTTAGGAAGAAAAGGTAAACATATGTTCTTTACGTTAAACTACGGTAGGGAAGGTGCACGAAATGGCTTGACTATTGGTGGTAGAAATAGTTATGATAAAACTACATCAATAGGATTAGCTGCAGGTATGCACGTATTCGTATGTGATAACTTAATGTTCTCAGGAGATCAAGTAACATATCTTCGTAAACATACAGGTAAAGTAATGGATGATATGGAAATTATGCTTATGAGAATAATGAAAGGTGCTGATGCTGAATGGCTTAATATGAATAAGCTAACTGAACAAATGCAACAAGATCCATTAAGTGATGGTGAAGCTTACAGATGGATGGGATTACTCTATGGTAGAGGAGTCTTAACGCCTAGACAGTTACCTATTGTTAAGGAGAATTGGAAGAAACCTGAATATGATGACTTTAAGGAAAAGAATATGTGGTCTTTCTATAATGCTTGTACAGAAGCGTTGAAGACATCACCACCTAATCAGATGCTTAATAGACACATTAAACTTCATAAACAATTAGCACTAGCTTAAAGGAGATTACTTAGATTAGGGCAGGTAGGTTTTATGGTTTTATAGTTAACCATTTTCCTCTCCTATTTGTCCTAATCGACAACTATTATGATTACATTAACAGTGAAACTTACAGAAGAAGAGATTCACAAAATTAAGAATGCTGTAGATGGAAAGCTCAAGAAAGATTTTGAAAGCTTCATTAAAAAAATAGATGATGCTAAAGAAAAGGAGCGAGAGAAAATCTATGGTAAATCTTGCATAAGTTGTAACATTTAGGAGGCTATATGATACAAGTAACTAAAGTAAAAAAAATATTCCATCAACATGGGGTACAATTATCTGCTAAAGCTTTAAATATGATCCAAGATGATATTAATAGGCAATTAATTAAGATGGCAAAGAATTGTAAAGATGGAAATGTAAAAAGATTAACCCCTGAAACATACCATGTAGCATTAGGAAAGTGGTCAAAATACTTAGGGCAGTGAAACATTGAACATATTAACAACATGTGGAAGTCTATTCTGAGCATTGTTAGTAAGCAAGTGAAGGTTGGCGAACCGACTGCCCTATAGCTTTGGGAGTGTGTAAATAAAGATAGGAAGCCCAGTGACATTTAAATATGTGTGTGGTATGCTACTAGTCACCGAAAGTCTAACTGCAGTAATTCGAGTAGGTTTACACACTTCCACAAGTTTGAACTGTGTAGAGGGAGCTGCGTAAAGCAGAGTAGTGGTAGGTTGTGGTGGACTAGGTTGAAAAGCACTAGTCGTGTACACACAGTTCAATAATTTAAAGGAGATTAAAATGGTAAAAAATAATTGGGAATATTATAAAGATTGGGTATATCCATATAGAAATGGAAAATACAGATGCTTAAATGATCCTAAGTATATTAAAGATAGAAATGAAACTTTTGCTAAACACGGTAATGGTTGGTGGTGGGGAAATGGATGGTGGAATGGTAAAGATGATACTGTAGCAAAAAAACAAAGAGCTTATAGAAGAAAAAAGGAGAAAAGAAATGATATTAGAAGTAAAGAAATTTCCTGAAAGCAAAGAAGTAATGAACAGTAAGGATTGGTTTCTCATTGGAGATTATGGTAAAGATATGATTATTGGAGATTCTGCTTATGCAAGAGTATTGGATGAATCAGAGTATATTCTTGTAGAGAAAACTACTGCTGATGAGTTTAATCCTGCATTAGCTCAAGATTCGCAAGAAGCATTTGATAGCAATTTTGAAGATTCATTCAATAATAATAGTGAAATTATTCATAACTATTTATCTATTAGAGATCCAGGCGATGAGCATGTGGATGCATATCTTAATAGAGATCAGTCAGATGAAGTTGTTGAATAGGTTAAGATGGCATTTGTGCATGGAGTGTGATGAAGGTGTATGGTATGAATACGAAGGAGGAGATGAATTCATTACTGAACAGTGCAGTTGCTATAAAGAATCTTGGTATAGCCTTTTTAAAGGATATATTAGGATACATTTTGTTATAATTAAAAATAAATTAAGGAGAAGATATGAGAACAAAGAAAGATGCAGAGATATTAATAAGTAATATAATGGATCAGATAAACGATTATTATAACTATAAGCCTACTAAGATGAAAAGTAGTACCAAGGCTAAAGGTAGACCTGCTAAGAACCCTACTATCCATAAGAATAAGAAAGCTACTTGCAAATACTGCAAAGGCGATGACTTCTTTTGGGGAGAAACAGAATGGGGATGGAGATTATTCGATACAGATAATGCACAACATATGTGCAAAGATCAGGTGCAGAATGGACAACCTGCTGCAGGGTAATGTATTAGATAGGATAAAGGATATTCCAAGTAAGAGTATCCAGACTGTGGTTACCAGCCCTCCGTACTGGGGGCTGCGTAACTATGGTGAGGAAGATCAATTAGGATTAGAAAGTACACCTGAAGAATATGTTCACAATATGGTACAAGTATTCAGAGGTGTAAGAGAGGCAATGAAAGATGATGGTACACTTTGGCTTAATCTTGGCGATAGTTATGCTAGCAGTGGACAGTTTGGTAAGCCAGGCGAACAGTCTATAGGTGCAAAAAAGTTAGCATATGGTAGAGCACCCACTCCTCCAGGTCTAAAAGTGAAAGATTTGGTAGGAATCCCATGGAGGCTCGCATTTGCCCTACAGAGAGACGATTGGTTCTTGAGGCAAGACATCATATGGGCTAAAGGCAATCCTATGCCTGAAAGTGTAAAAGATAGGTGTACAAAGTCACATGAATACATCTTCTTACTAACCAAAAGTTCTAAATATTACTATGATTATAAGGCTATTGCTGAAAAGAGTATTCACTTTGAAACAGATAAGAGAGCTAAGTTAGGCAGAGTACCACATAAGTCAGGTAAATCAGCTAGTGCAGATAGTCAGTACGCTATCAATGGTGTTGGTTTCGCAGAAGATGGTTTAAAGAATAAACGATCAGTATGGAATATAAATACCAAACCATCAAATGTAGCACATTTCGCAGTATTCCCTGAAAAAGTTCCTGAGTTATGTATTAAAGCAGGAAGTAGAGTTGGAGATACTGTATTAGACCCATTCTTTGGTAGTGGTACTACAGGTTATGTAGCTCAAAGACTACAAAGGAAGTGGGTAGGTATAGAACTTAATCCAGACTACATAAAAATAGCGGAGCAGAGATTTTTGCAACAAGAATTATTTGCTCCGCCTAGTAATAATAGTGAGTGCCCTCATGGAGAACTTCATACTGATTATGATTATTGCCCTGCTTGTGGAGGTTCATTATGACACCATTCAAAAAAATGAGAGATGCTATAATAAATAAAGACCATAGAAAGCCTACTATGAGAAACAAAAGAGATACGTTTAAAGATAATGAGCACTATGGTAAAGTCAAAAAGGCTAGAAGTAAATATGAAGAGAAATTAGAACCTGAGGATATAGATAATATTCCAGGTATAGAAATACTAAAGGAGAAGAAAAATGTCAAGAGAAACAATTAGAGATCATATCCCCTGGGATGATTACTATGAAACTAGGGATAATAAAAAGACAGTTTATTATTCTAAAATAACTAATGATGGATTAATGACTAAGCTTAAAGATTTAGAAAATAAGTCATCATTATTAGATAATGAATTGCATGCTATTAGAGATGAGATAGAAGAACTAGAAGCAAGGAGAATTAAGAATGCCATCACCAAGTAAAGCTAAAGGCAATAGGTTTGAAAGACAAGTGGTTAACATAGCTAAAGATGCAGGAATAAAGTCAATAAGAGCTTATGCATCTAATGGTAAAAGTCTAGGAGAAGCTGAAGATGTAGACTGCTTAGTAGGTGGATATAAAGTACAATGTAAGACAAGAAAGCGTATAGCTAGTTGGATTAAAGTACCTGAATCATGTGATGTTACAGCTGTTAAGGAAGACAGAGGTGAAGCATATATTGTGATACGTTATGATGATTGGTTACATTTAATTAAAATGATAGGAGAGTTACAATGATTATATCACCATTAGAACAGTTAGAAGAATTTAGAAAAACTTTTAAACTTACAACAGAAATGAAACATACACTTAAGAATATAAATATTAATAGCCCTCACTTTATAAAAATAGAACAATTAATGTCAGATATGTCAGAGTTTATTAATTATTTCTATTGGTGCTATCGAAAGAATGGGAGTAAGATGGATTAAAGTAAATCTTTGTTCCTTGTTAATCCAAGCAGGGGGGATTAAGTTCCCTCCTGCAGCATTGCTATACTTTTTAATATCTCTTCCATATTTTGAGACTGTTTGTTACTTTTAACCTTACCCCAATATGCATCCATCTTTGCTTTTCTTCTCTCTTTTTGCTTACTGGTAGTAAAGTAAGGTTTTAACATTTTAGGACCATACTTTTGTGGATAGTATAATAAATTCTCTCTCTGTCTACCTATCTCAGGTGTATTATAAAGTTTGAAATAATCTTGATTAAGTATAGTTAAAAATCCTGTACCATCTCTCCATTTTGGAACAGAAGAAAATACAAATTTTGATAACTGTAAATTAAGTAAAGATACAGCTTCTTTCATCTTCTCATCTTTAGTTTGTTCAGCTTTCTTTTGATAACCTGCGAGGTATGTTAACCAATTACGTTCAGTCATTTTAGTTAATCCTGTAAGATTACCTATTCGTATTAAATCCCCAACAAAAGGACCCCCTAATGTACCCAACAGTGGACCTTTACCAAAAAAAGCTTTTTCTCTTTCTTTTGCATCACCTGTAAACCAAGAAAATAATTGTTCAGCTTTTTCCTTGGTATCATTAGAAATTAAATTACTCCATTTAGCATTTGTTAAAGGAGTTAATAATCCTTCTATAGTTAGATAAAACATACCTAATCTATAAGCACGCCACATTTCAGGGCTATTCCAGTCTCTAGCTAGAGCTGAATCTCCTGCATTAGCTAATATTTTCCTTTGATATTCAAAAAAGTTAATAGGATATGTTGAAAATTGACCTAATAATGATCCAGCTGTTGTTTGAATAGCTTTAGGCTTTGCCCAAGGATCATATAGATAATGTAATTCTTTTACAGCGTTTGCAGCCATTCTAGATGATCTTGATATAATTTCATCTTGCATTCTTTTAGTAACATCTTTATCAGAGGTTTTTTCAATATACTTCCTTACTAATGCATCATTCTCATGAAGTTCTTTATATGTTTTTGCAAATGCTATTTTAAATGTGATAGCTCGATTAACTTTATTTTCTACCCATTGCATAGGCTTACCAGTAACTTTAGCTATCTTATCTAAAGTGTTTTGCATATAATTTCCAAAATTTGGTTCTTTACTTACAATCTTACCATCTATTAATTGAGAAGTTTCTAACATAGAACCAGTTTCTGCTAATTCTTCTAGATTTACAAAAAATACACCATGTTTTTTCATTTCTGAATCTACAATTTTACCTAGCTTTGCTGACTTTAAATATTGCATTGAGTCATACCACCCCTTGCCTCCAAAATAAACAAAATTTTGTAAACTCTGTGTTGCATTCTGAGTTATAGTTCCAGGATTTAAACCTATCTTTTGAATAAACTGCCAACTAGTAATTGCTTTACTTAAATGAGCTAACTTAGAATTTTTATATCTTTGACCAGTAGCAGTTGAGTGAGTTTCCTGTATATATCTTGCTAAGAAAGCTGATGCGTCTGCAAGCTCTGTACCTTCAAGCTTTTCAAGTTTAGTCATAGCCTCAGTAAGTAATCTTGTTGCCCTAGATGTATAGTTAAATCTAATAACATTTTTAGCATACTTATCAATAACACCAATAACATCTTTAGACCTTCTTTTTACATCACCTCTTGAAAGATAAACATTGGGAGAAAGTTGCATATCCCTTATTATATTATCAAGCATGCCATTAATAGAAGGAATAGCATCTGCTAATGTATTATTATTTTTAGAACTATAAACACTTTCTGATATTTTAGATAGTGTTGGAAATAGATCTAATATTTGTGTAGGATAGTAATTCTTCTGTTGCTGAAACTGCTCTAAGATATTCTCTACCTTTTTTTGGGTTTGAAGAATAGTACCAGTCTTATTACCGTGAGCCTTTAATATTTTGACATGATCTGTTAATCCATCATTTAGTATCTCATATAACTTATCTCTCATACCAATAGCTTTTCCACTTTTTGAAATATATTGTCCTGTACCTCCTGCTCCTGTCCATATAGAAGCTATTTGCACAATATTAGTCCCATATTTAGCCTCTGCAGCTTTTTTACCTTTGTCAGTATATATTATTTCAGGTTTTGTTATAAGTTCGTATATGCTTTGTATAACCTTAGTTTCATGATCTCTGTCAAGTCTTTCAAGGTTTTCTGCATAATAACTTTCGGCTGTATCTGGGTCTTCCTCTCTACGTCTCTGATACTCTTTTTCCATTTTCCTAACTTTACTTGACGCAGATGATCTATTCATTGAAAACATTGACATAACACCATCCTCTCTAGAAGCACTCCTTATCATTCTAACCATACCATCAATATCTGAAGTTATAGACTCTAGATTCCCTCGATGAAAATTGCCTGCCATAACAAGTCCATCAAAATAAGATTTAGTTATAGGATTCTTAGCTAAAATATTCTCTGGTAAATATATCCACTCAGCAAGCTTACCAGGAGTTTTAGTAATCTGTTTACTCATTCTTCTAAGCTTTACTTCAAGTTTCCTTATCTGTCTCATTGAAGGCATAGCACCGTAATCAAAATCCTTTTGAGTAATTGTCTCATAGAATGATTTAAAATATTTCGGATCACCACTTGTTAAGAGTTGGATATTTTTATCATTTTTCCATTTATCATATACTTCATTTAACCTTTTGCCTCTCGCAGTTAAATCTATAGTTGAAACACATTTTGTTCTAAATATTCTCATAATAATCTAACATCCATTTTGTGCATTTTCTTCAGCCTTTTCATCTGTAATTTTATCATTTATCTTATTTCTAATATCGTTATGAGTTTCAGGCTTACTATCAATATCTTCATATGATCTTTTAATGATAGGAGACTCTCTATACATAACAACACCCTTACCTAAAGTTTCACCCAGCATTAAATAAGCCTCACTTCTTCTTGCTTTATTAAAATCAGCCCATCCAACTATATGAGGATGCTCCCCTCCTCTATAATTCATAGGAATATATCCTCTAGGAAAAATTTGATTATTAGTAGCAGCTTTCATTGCTGGTATACTAGACAAATCTTTTAGATATCCATAAGATATACTATTGTCAGATCCAAATACAGAATGCATTCCAGGATTCCATTCTTTTTGCATAGTACTTCCACCATAATCGCCAAGATAATCTAGAAGAGGACTAGACGAAATATATAATTCCTCTAAGGTTTGATCCCATTGAGCTCTTTGATGAATGCCTTCTTTATCCATTCTTATTGAATGTAAAGTATGATACCAATCAGTATATTGAGTACTCATTAAATCAAAAAACATAGTTTTCTCAAATTCACTAATTTCTTTTGAGTTAGCAAAAAATCTTAAACCAAACTTTACAAAACTTAAGCTAGCATTATTAAAACCTTCCATTATCTTACCATTAAAATAAGTATATGTACCTATATCTGCATCAGGTGCCATTATTTTCCATAAAAATAATTTACCTAAACCTTTCTCCTTGCCTTCCCACTTCTGAAACATTGTTTGAAACTCAGCTTCCATCAAATTCATAACTCTGCTTTCATTTAACCAAGGAGCAAATTTCTCACTTCTTTTCTTATCTTTAAAAAATTTACTCCAAGTATTTTTATAATTCTTTTTAAATGCTCTAATATCCTGCTCAAATATTACACTATCTTGGCCAACAGAAATCTCTGAATCTATAAATACATTTTTATATTTATTTAATATCTGACTAAATATTAATACATCACGATACTCAGGAGAATCTATTCCTTTGAATTTTATTAAGTCTTTTGAAACAAAACCTTTAATAGTTTTAGAATTTCTTTTTACCCATTCAATAGCTTCTTTTCTAGGATTACTTCCAGCAAAAGTTTTGTATTTATTCATTCTTGGACTAGCAATAATTTCATTTCTAATTCTATTCTCAGCTATCTTACTTACATAATTAATGGTTTTCTCATCACTTGATATGTTCTTTTCTACTTCTTTATAGAGTAATCTAGTCTCATCTAAATTTGATTTAATAGACTCAGCAAAATTAATATGCCCATCTCTCATTGCATTCCTATATAAATTCTCACTATTCTTTAGCTTCCATCCAAGATACTTTAGAAATTTTATTTTTTTAACATCACTCTTCATATTATTTATATTAGTACTTATTTGTTTTTGCATATGATCAGCATCAATAGATGAATTAACAAGGTCATTAAACTGCTGTTCAAATCTACCATAATCTCTTCCAAACATATGCTTAGGACCATCCTGAGCAAGTCTATCTTTATACATTATAGCAGCAAGTGTTTTCTCAAAAGATAAATTTCTATTTACATGATGATCACCACTCCTTACTCTTCCTAAAGAAGCATTAAGTCCAAAGTCTCCAATCGCTGAGTTTTCAATTTTTTTGGTAGTTTCATTCCATCCAAAAATAGAATTTAATTTTAGAATATTATCTGTTGAACCTTCTCTAATATATTTCTTTTTTAATCTATTATAAATTCTAGAATTTATAAATCTCATATTAGAATCATAATATCTTGATTGAGTTAATATATCATCATATCTTGGAGTTTTAGCCTCACCATTTTCAAATAAGGTTGTACCAAGTTGCAATAATCCTTGATAAGGCTTTACTGTTTCCAAAATAATATCTTTCTCAAGTTCTGTAAATCTAGCTACATCTTCTTTAGATGGTACAGATACCCACTCTTTACCTGTAGCACCTCCAAGAACTTCTTTTTTAAATATTCCTTGATATCTGTCACCATCTCCAAAGAGAAACTTTTCAAACCATTTATTATTATAAAGATCGCTATTATATCCTGTAGATGAATCAACTATTCTTTGTATATCTTCAGCTAATAATTCTAAGTTTCTATTTGCATTTTCATGATCAAATTTAATTCGCTGTTGATCTACTCCTTCTGATAATAATTTTTCCATTCCAAATAAATTTAATATAAAACCTTTTTCGTCAGATCTAGAACTGTATTCTTTAAAGTATTGAACTATCCTTTGAGCTTTAACAACAGGACCTCTTGCTTTTGAAGATAAATGATAATCTTTATTTAACTGTCTCATAGAGCGAGCATCTAAATGATCGTATCGAGCCTCTAAAGATGTTTTACGAGATGGAGTTTCAGGAGATATTATTCCTGCCTTGCCTGAGTTTGAATTCCATTTAGCTAAAATATCATTAGGAGTATCCCACCAATAATTTATTTTATCTACATCATAATCAGCCTCAGCTCTTGCCCATGCATCAAAAGGATTTAATCTAGCTTGGTTACCAAGTTCACTTTTAGTAAAACCTTTTAATCCTACAACAATCATATCTCCTTGTCTTGTCCTAGGAGGCCTATGAAATACTAAGGCAACTTCATGCTGAACCTTCTTTAGCTCAGATAATTTTCTTAATATACTAGCAACTTTATGTAACTCAATATTATCATGTAATACAGTATTGCCTTTGCCTAAAACTGACTCAACAGCTTCTGCAAAATCACCTTTTTTATATGTAGTACCTTCAACTCTACCTTTTGGATCTTTGTTAAGTTCTTTCATAGGAGCATTGGACTCTAGATAAATTAATTTATCATCTCCACGGCGTGTACCATCTTTATTGCGTTTCTGATCAATCAATTTCCATTTATTTACTCCATCTTTTACAAGAATAGTAGAAAAATGAAAAGCTTCACCTCTTTGCTGAGCAGATCTTTTCATTTGATTAACTTGTGCTTGAGCTCTTTGCTTATTTTTTACAACCCATACATCTTGCTTATCTCCTGTAGCATCAGTTTTTGTTTTATGTTCATAAAAATTTACACCTTTAACAATTTTGTAAATTTCCTTAACCTCTTTGTCTAAATCTTTATATGATATAACTTCATCTCTTTTATTTTTATGATTAATTATAATATTTAGCCTATCAAGAACCACCTGTTTATTTCTATTTATACCAGCTATTTCTGCTTGCCCATATGTATACACATTCCTTGTAAGTCCATCCTTAGTTAAGGCAAATGTAGTATTTCTAAGTGTATTGCCCAATCCTCCAATAAATGGAGACATTACTGACTGCGAACCATGATCATTTCTTAAGCTAAGTAATCCTTCATCTATTAACCTTCTTTTAACTTGATTTTTAAATGGTTGATCAATACCTTTAAATTGAGTAGGTCCATTACTTCTTATCCAGTAATTATACATAGATAATGTCTTTTGACTACTGGTACCTGGTTCATCCATTGCTTTAGCAGTAGCAGTTCCCGATACTGTATTGTAAGGATTGTTTAATTCTGCAGTAGTATTCTGATACTTCTTTAATGAGGGCTCTATAAGCCACTTAAACATAGAACCAGACAACTCTAATCCAAGCTCATTTCCTGCTTGATAAGATATACTAGCTTTATGATCAGAAGAAACTATACTAGCTATATTAATATCTCTCCATGCTATTTTATTAATATAATCACCTTGTCCAATAGATTGAGTTCTAAAATCATCTAATGTTCTTCCAGTTAAATCTAATTTTTTTACACCTTCTCCAGCAATTTTATTCGCTGAATCCATCATAATAGCATGTACTTTATCATTCATTTTAAAAAATTTATTAAATCTAGTATCAGGTAAAATTACTGTTTTCCCTAATAATATCCCTTTTCCCACCTTACTTACAATAGGCTTAATTCCTCCTATATTACCTCTACTCATTGAGCCTGATAAAAGTTGTAGGGCTTTAAAATATTTTAACGGCATTAACATTACTGAATCAACAGATGAAGCATCCCCTCTCTCGGATGTAACATCAGTGTCATTTTTAGATGGACGAAAAGTATTTTCATCAGTAACGATATCTTGTCTATCTTTTATATTCTTATTATTCTTTAGCTCTTTATTAATTTGTGCTTTAACTGATGAAAGTGTAGAAAATAGTTCACTCATTATTTTCCCATCACCTTCATCTTTAGGAATAACAATATTTAATCCTTTATTATCTTTTAATATCTCTAATGCTCCTAGCATATCTTTATCAATTACATTCTGTCCTTTATGAACATTATATACTTTATTTACATAATCATTAGACAATTCCTTACCACTAACATTTGCCATAAGTCTAAATCTTTTTGTAAACTTCGCTACTGCCTCTGCATGCCTACCCCCTACAGTACTACTTAAGTGATCCCACCATATCTCTCCAGCCATCTTATCCATCCACATAGTATTAAGCATAGTCTCAAGAGCTTCACTGTCTTTCATATCTATAGATGCATTAAATAATTTTTCACCAGCTTCGTTTTCTATAACCTTCTCTGCAATTATTTCATCAAGTCGTTTAAATACTTTTTTATATTTATTACCTTTATATTTACCTTTATTAGTTTCAACAAATTTTATGAATTCAGTTAAAATATCATTTGCCTTTTCTTTAGGTATTGATATACCCCATCCAAAGTCTCCTACATTGATAAAGTATTGAGATTTTATATTGGTACTTTGTAATGTTACTCCAAGATCATCTGCTTTAAGTCTAGAATCTAGAGCTTGCCCACCCATTCCTAATTGTTTATGTAAAATAGTTTCAGCTGCCTGTCCTCCTTGTTCAGATCTGATATCAACAAGCCCATTAGCTGTCTCAACCTTTTTATCTACTATATAATAATTAGCTACAATATCATCAAGAAATCTAAAATATGGATTATTATAAACAGTATTATCCTTATCTAGCCAAACTCCAGCATTTTGTCCCACAATCAATCTTTCGACATTCCTACTTTCCATTGTACCATGTGTCAGTAATAAAACATCATCTATAAATTCAATTTTTTCATTAGAAGTAAAGTCTTTATATGATACTGATGTATTCTGATCATCTTTTCTTTTTATAGTAACTTTATTCTTTAATGCCTTTACTGGAGATGTACTATTGCTAAGAATATGAGTTAAAATATCTTTTCCTTTTCCTAGGGATATATTATACTTCTCTTTAAAAGATTCAGGCGTTACATTAGTATGAGAATCAGATTCATAAGCCTTTTCATTTAAAAGCTCTTTCATTCTCTGCTCAATAAAGTTATTTCTTAATGTAGTAGGCAATATAAGATCCATTTCTCTCATAACTTTTTTCATTGCAGCTTCTGCACCATCTATATTAAAGTTAAATTTTCTATTTTCAGCATCATATAATGGCTCTTCCTTAGGTCCGTATTTAGTCAGTAAAGCTAAAAGCTCAGGCATTTCAGAGCTTCTATCCCAAAATTTATTTCTAAGTTTATTGATAAAATCATTTATTTCTTTTGTTTGCCCACCATTACTTAATTTATCCAAAGTTTCCATTAATGCACTATGTGATTTACCTATAGCATCCTTTTCAACTAACTTCAACCTTGTAACAAGCTCTCTCATTGTTAAAAGATCAGCTTCAGCTTTAACATCAGATATGGTAAGCAATCCTTTCCCTGTACCATCTCTTAAGTAAGGCTTAATGTATTCATTATATTGTTTATGTAGATCTACAACAAAATCTTCAAGAGAAACATTATTCAATTTAGCTAATGCTCTAAGATCATTTACTTGCTGTTGAATTAGATATTTCATCTCTGCATCATTCTTAACAAAATCTATTGAACTTTCTGCAAAGTGCTTTTTTAAAGTGCTCTCATCTAATATAATAATTCCCCCAGATTCTTTAAGTTTCTCTACTTCCCTCAGGAATTCAGGCTTTTCCATAAATTGTGTTAGAACATTCACTGTACGATTAATATCTATCAATTCAAATCTAGGATTTACTATACCAACATCTATAAGTGACTCTAATTTTGCTCTGTCGGCACCTGTGAGAGGCTTTCCATCTACTTTTACTGCACTTCTTAAAGATCTATCTAATGTATGCCTCAAAAAAGTATGCATAAATATTTCTGAATCTCTACCTGTAAATGCGAATCCATTTAAATCATTATTAATAAATAAATTTCTTAGCTTCCTAACATCATTAGCATTTACTGTATTTTCTTTTCTAGTTGTAACAAATCCTGGAGGAGTTCTGTATTTTGAAGTATATGTTAATGCTAGTCCAAGATTATCAATAAACTCTTGTAATTTTTGATGATCACGAGGGATAGAATCCAATACAACTTTGTCATATAAATTAATTTCTCCAACAAATAATTTCTCTATAAGACTAACTATATCTTTTCTATCAGTAACTGAAGTTATTTCATTTGTCCTCCATAAATTATCCTTATCCAATCCATTTAACTTTTCATATGAATTCCTTACTCCTCTATAAAAAGAATTATGGTCTATAACATTATTTACAAATTCATCTCCTATCCTTGGAGCAACTTCATCCCACACAGGCGTCCCTTCATATATAATATCATGAAGTCTACTATCTAGCTCTTTCATTAGATTGATAAACTTTTCCTGATTTTTAGGACTCATATCAATCTTCATTCTTTTAGAAACATCTTTAGAAACACGAATATATCCATGCTTATTAAGAAGGTCTCTTGAGGCAACTAACTGATTAACTGCATCTATGAATTCTGGGGAACCAGTTTGATTTTCTGCACCCAGCAATCTTGCATGTATCTTAGTTCTATCTAAAATACCTTCCTCTCCTAATCCAAGCATATTATAGCCTTCTACAATTACATCTTTGTAAAGCTCAACTGCCTGTGTAGTTCTCTTATCATTAGCTGAAAGCAATATATCATCTATATCGGATACAGTAAATATACCTCCCTCAGTTTTAGTATCTGTTAAGTTTAATGTTTTTAATTTATTCTCAATTTTATTAATTTGCTTTCTAGTTAACTCCTCTACCCCAAGCATTCTTTGTCCTGAATTAGGAAGAAAGTATACATCAGTTAACATTTTCCAATAATCATATACAGCATGTTCATTTTTATTAGCAGAAGATTGAGCTTTCTTTTTCTTAGGAGTTCCTTCTGGAACAATAACATTAAGATCACTTAATGTATCCATAACAAGTTTAACATCTGCTGTGTCTTCAATTTTAAAATACTTATTAGTTAATTCTGATTCTCTTATTAAAGACTCTATCAATGAATCTTGAGGTGACATACCTAATATATCAAGATATTCACTTACCTTTTTAAAATCTTCACTATAAACATAAGGTCTTTTTGTTGGCTTCCATACCTCAGTAACGCCTTTTGAGTTGGTAAATTCTAACGTACGCCCTCTTTTAGTCATGTAAGCACCTACTAGTATATTAAATACCTTATCCTCCATAGGTACATTATCATCAAATAATATTTCATAATTAAATGCCATCGAACCAGCTACCATTCTTGGAGTAGAGCCCCAAAGATCAGCTGCTGATTCTCTAAAAAATGCAGGCCACCATTTTTGATTCCAATTCCTTTCAATCTGTCCCATAGCTTTTGCTAATATCTTAGCACCTTTTTCAGTCTCAGCAAGTTTTAAAATTTGTGCAGCTGACGAAATAGCATCAGTTCCTAAATCATCCCAATCTTTGTTAGTAAAGGCTCCTTTGAATATATTACCCTTACCTCCTTTATTAAATATATTTACTAAAGATCTTGAAAGCTGCTTTCTTGCATCAGCATCAGAATAGTCACGAGCTTGATATCCTCTTCTTTTGTCAAACATTTTACCTACCTTACCCCACGCTGCTCTCATAATAGGCTGATCTTTACCTCCAGGTATGAACCTTATTAAACCTAAAGCTGAACCTAGTGAGACTGCGTGAGCTAATGTACCAGGCATATCTACATCTCTAAATTCATCTATAGAATTCATTATTTCCATAGGAGTTTCAACCGCAGCAAATATAGCTGCTTCTTCTATAACGTGAGATGCTATATTAGCTAACTTTCCTGCCCCTTGTCCTCCTCCTAGCATAATTGCTATTCTTTGTTGAAGATTCCATATAGGCATATGACTTCTCTCTAATGTACCCATATTAGACTTAATCATATTTTCAAGACTTTTTATAGATTTATGATTTAATCTTATACCCTGATCTTTTAATCGCTGAGATAATCCAGTTTGAATACCTTTATTTACTTTTTCAATAAATGTTTTTCTTACTGTTTCATTCTCTAGCCTATGACCATATTTATTAAGAGTATGTATCCAAGGTTTAAATATATTAGCCTTCTCTGCATCTGAAAATCTATGATACTTAGATCTATTATTTATAATTCTACTAGCATCAGAAACTATTTTCTGACCAGCCTTCTTAGCTCCATATGTGCTGAGATTTTTAACTGCTAGATTTGCTGCTCCCTTTACTAGCCCCATAGGAGGCATAAATCCTATTAATCCACCTACACCTGCTCCTACTCTTCCAGCAAAAGTTCCTGGTCCTCCAGTAGTAATTATATTTTCAAAATAATCTTTATAATCTAATGCACCTACTGCTCCGAATGTGCCTACATCAATAGCTTCCCATAATAAATTACCTACAAAATCAAGTGCTCTATTTTCCTCTATCTCAGGAAAAGGTTCGTAAGGTGTTTCAAGACTTACTCCTGGAGCACCTCTTTCCTGATTCATCATAAATTGCTTATGAGGAAGATATGACTTAGGCTTTTCGTTTACAGATACTCTTTCAAGATATGAATCTATCTCATCATCTGACATAGTAATACCTTGAGCCATAAGGCTAGATTTAAATTTTTGCTTATCAATTAAATTAGACATTACTTAGTGTATCCTTTCTCCTCTTAAAGAAGTTCTATCTTCTTTTTCATTTGATAAAGGTTTAGGGGGCGGCTCATTTTTAATAAAAGCATCCATAAATTCTTTTTCAATGACTTTATGAGCTTCATGCTCTACAGTGCCAGGGATATCATATCTTTTCTCTCCATGCAATCTTCTCTCTTCATCTGACCTCTGATTAAGTTCATCAAGAGTACCATTTTCCCTTGCAAGTTTATACTGATAGGGATGAGGTAATTCTGCAACAGTATCGCTCACATCTCCCATTGTTACATGTATAGTATCAGGCTCTGTATTGAATGTGATCCCAAGAAGTCCTGTTTTTGCACCTTGAGTAGCAAAGGCTCTATCCCATGTTTGTGGATTATTATATTTTTCCTTCCATGCCTCCATTAATCCCCCTGGAGGATATTGCTTTATATAAGGTTCACCTGCTACTTTCCATAAACTATCTAATGTATCTTCATGTAAATCTTTATCATATACACCCTTATCCCAATGAAAGCTAAAATTTAAAGCTTCATCTCTTTTTCTTTTATAATTATTTTCAATTTCCCATTTTAATAATTGTAAACTTTGTTCAGGAGTTTCTGCTTGTACACTAGCTTTTCTTTCACCTCTTAATTTTTTACCACTCATTTCTTATCTACAGTTTTAAAAATAGTTTGTGGCTTTTTATGGATAGGCTCTACTTCAAAACCCATTGCTCTTAGAGGAGCATACATCATACCTTCTTTTATATGTTCACTTCCAAACATTGGTCCACCTCCAAACCATGAACCTCCCTCAGTTGTCTGAAATCCTAGTAAATACAAGAGATCATCAGTTAAATCTACAGGATAACCAAGCGTCTCAGCTATGTCTTCTCCTAAATATTGACCTACTAATAGCCAATTTTGTAGATTTAATATTTTATCTGCAGCACTTCCTGGTCTAATAAATTCTCCTTGATCAGCTGTCTGTTGACCTCCTATGGGAGGAGCTTGAGGTAAACTATTCAAGATAGCTATTGCTTTTTTTAAGTCTTGCCTTTTACTTTCATCCATATTTTCATAAAAAGAAGCATCGAAATCTTCAAGATTAACAGAATATCCTTTTTCTACCATTTCTTTATAAACTTTAGCATCTGCTTTAATTCTATCACTATGAATTCGTTCATTAGCTTTTATAACTTGGTATGCTCTTCTTAACTTAACTTCACCTCCATTATACATTCCAGCTTTTTTCCATTGATCAACACGTTTTTTGAGTAAAGCATATCTTTTTCCTGTTTCTGTAGTTAAAGGGAGCTTTGTTATATCTCCACCTTTAGCTTTAATTTCATCTTCAATAGCTTTAGCTTCTAAAAAATCTTCATATGCATGAGCTTGAGCTCTTACAACAGCTTCTGACCAGTCAACTCCTGTTGCTTTTGACAAAGTAAAATTATCCATTATAGCTTGCATATCACTAGCTATTTCAGGACTAGACTCTATAAACTCATTCATAGTATCAACATAATCATCAGGATCTTCAAGCATCATTAAATAATTTACACCTTTACCTTCTAAATTTAAGGAAGATAATGTAGCCTTGCCTATTTCCATCATATTATCAGTAATAATATTCTGAGCATTCTCAAAATGCTTAGTTGCTAATTCCATTTCACCATTACGAAGAGCAATATCGGCTCCTTCTTGCTGAGTTTTAACAAGAGCTAAGTCTACATCTTGTTTATGTAATTCTTTTGCATCCTTAACATTTCTTCTTCCTTCAAGAAAAGCTCTTCTATAATTAGCACTTTTTAATCTACCTCTCTCTTCAGGGGAAATCTCTGCCATCATTTTAGCTATTTCACTAGTACCTATAATGTCTCCTTTCTCATCAACTTCAAATCCCCCCTCAAGCATATAATCTTTCCACGCAGCATCTTCTGAAGCTTTCGTAGCTCCAGCAAAATCAGCTTCCATCCTTTCAGCAAACGCCCCACCAGCTACAATCTTAGATCTTTCATCATTTACTTGTAAAATTCTTTTTTCTAGTTCATCTATATGGTTAGTATATCCTTCTACTGTATTGCTTACCAAGGCTCCATAAGATGAAGTTTGTTGAGCGTAAGGTAATGAGTATCCTTCTGTAGTTAACTTCTCTTCAGCTTCAGCAAGTCTTGCTCTCTGAAATTGATGCTCTTGAGCTAATATATTTAATTCATTTACCTTAGTATCATGTGCTAAACGCCTCTTCTGCATTCCTTCTTCAAAAGCTGCCTTTTCTGAAAGCATTACTAGATCTCTCTCATGCTCTCTAGCTGATGCTTGACCTTGCATACCCATTTGTAATATCATAGCAGCTAATTCAGAAATTGCATCTGAAGTAGAATAATCTAATCTTGGTTGTCTAAATGCCATTTTGTATCCTTATTTTTATAATATTAATATATTAAGGGCCTCCCTGTCCCGTACCACTTCTTTCTCCTCCTGTGTTAGGCTTGCCAGGCGTTTCACAACTGGCACCATTCCATATCTTACCTTGGCTTTCACATGCTTCTTGAGGAGTAGGACCAGTATCTCCTGTTGCTCCTTGTACAGGCTGACATCCACTTAATCCCGATTCTACTGTAGGCATATATTGTCCTGGGGGACATGGTGTTTCAGTAGCTATATTAGAAGATGCTTGTGTGCCTCCAGTTGCCTCATCATAAATATCCATACCAAGGACTTGCATTAGGTTTGATCTCTGATCTCTTCTCCATTTATCTCTTTCGCTATATACATCACCTGCAAGACCTTGATATATATCTCCAATACCTTGCTGAAGATTCAATTCTCCTGTATCTCTAGCTTGCCCTAATCCCATCCCAAAGGCTGCTGATTGTCTTCCAGTTTCATCCATAAATTGTTGTCGTTGTCTTCCTTTCCTTCCTGTCATTGTCTGCCCAGCACCTTCCCACGAAGACATTAAATTCATCATACCTGCACCCGCTTTGTCAAACAAACCTCCAAGTTGTTGTTGATATTGCTCACCTAATTGTCCTGACTTTAAATCCCATGCCTGCCCTAACTGTGTAACATCAGCAGCTGCTCCCGTAGTAAGCTGCTCCTCTCTTGTAGGATCGTATCTATCAAAATATTTATCCCAATCATCAGCTAATGTTGTATCTGCAAAAAATGAACCATATCCAAGATCAGATACATCTCCTCCTCCAATAGGTAATCCATGACCTCCTGCGGTAGGAGCAAATGTGCAATTAGGATAAGTTCCTCCCCATCCTTCACCGTACTCTGTGTAACATGATTGACTAGGCATTATTTAATTTTCCTTATTTTAACTTATATAGCTTGATGGTACGCTTGTTCCAGGCAATGTTTTAGGCTGCCCTAACCATTGATCCCATATACTAGTTCCCATATCTCCTTTTCCAAATAATCCAATACCTCCTCCTTTTGCCTGTCCTCCAAATTGAGTAGGAGAAAAATCTCCCCATGAACTTGGATCTGATATATCACCTCCACCCATAGTGAAGGCACTCAAGGCAGAAACGCCTAAATCTTTATATCCTCTAGCCGTATCAGCAGCATCAGCCTCTCTTAGCTGTCTATTTACATTTTCTAATTCTTCTCTTTGACTTACTCCAAATTTACCTACATCAGTACCCACTTTAAAATCTTCTGCCTGTTTTCCATGTACTTTTGTACGCTCACCTATAGTTTGACCAAGAGCTTTTCCAAATACTGAACCTATAGGACCTAAAAAGGCTCCTCCTAGCAGAGATAATCCTGTACCCCATCCACCTTTTCTTTCAGATTCTATACGTCTAGCTTTTTCAGCCATTGCAAGCTGTTCTTCATATCTTTTTCTTTCAAGTGCCTGCTCTCTTCCTCTTTCAGACATCAATCTTGCCATACCATATGCCATCTTAAACTCCTTTATTTATTATTATGGACTTGAAGGACCATAATTATCGTAAAACCATATCCATCTATCAGTTCCGTTAATATTTACCATTATAGCACCAGCCTTATCTGAAGACTTTGCTGTATCCGATGATATGCTCCTGCTTCCATCTGATGCACTAGTGCCTTGAAATCGAAAAAATGGCTCATTATTATCCAATTGTTCCAACTTAACTACTGCCTTTTGAACTCCAGATGCATTAGTAACATGAAGCTGATTGTCAGGAGAATTATCATTAATTCCAACATTTCCACCTGCTTCTATCTTTAATCCTTCAAAATTAGCTGGTTCTACACCTGTTCGGCGACCAAATATAAGGTCACCTTCAGTATATGTAGGTTGAATCATAACATCATGACTTGAAGAGTTAGATGAAATATAAATTCCTTCTCCACCATCTTCTCTAAGTAATGCTATATTATCATAGGTTACTCCACCAGAAACTATAGTTCCAGAATTACCTCGAACATCAAGTTTAGCTTCTGGAGAAGTGGTTCCAATTCCTATATGGCCATTATGATCAACCTTAATCTTTTGATGATTAGGGTGATTAGCATGTTCATCAGGATTTAATGGTACACTACTTAATGAAAGATAATGCTTCTTGCCTGCATATACAACTACTAACTGTAAACCTTTACCTTGTACATTTTCTACAGTCATAGCAGTATTTGTCTTAGGACCATACTTAGATATATTAGTCTTTAATGCTTCTCTCATAATATTAAAATACAACTTATATTTATATTAATTCTAATCATTTCGTGCCTACTGTACTAATCAGACCATTTATTCAAATTTCTATAAACAACAGAAACTGAAGATACAGGATTTCCTCTTTGTAGCTCTAATCCTATACTTAAAGTTCTTGCCTTAACGGAAGATGCTGAAAATACACCTATATTACCTCCACTTCCTTGAGTAAAACTACTTTTAAGATCAGTACCATCTTCGTTCTTTACAAAAGCATTACCTGTTAATATACTTGCTATTTCACTAGTAGTACCATTTCCGCTAGCTCCATGAAAATTTTGGGACATAATTATTATTTTATAAATCTTTTTTAATCTACTCGGATCTCCCATTGTAACAGTTTGTAGTGTTACCGTAAGTACTCCTCCACTTTTTATCGCAGTCCAATAATCTCCTGAAAGACTATAAATATAATAATCAGGACTACCTGTTGCACCATATCCTGGAGTAAATCTTAAATGATTTGCACTCTTATTATAAGCAACTGCGCCTGTCGAATTAACACCTATTATTCTTTGCTTAGTAAGTTCTTTTATATTACTACCATCAAAAGAATAGACAACAGCTTGATAGGTTAAATGATCCGCATAATTACTCAAGTCGCTTTCAGGAAATCCAGTTGCCCATACAATACTTTCCCCGCACTTATGAGCTATGTTAGCATTAACTACACCTATACCATGAAGTGTCTTAACAACAGTATCTTTAATAACATCAAATATAATTACATTAGTAGCAGTAAAATAAAGCAAAAAATTACCTGAATCTAATAATGTTAAACATGCCCCATACGCAGTCATATCTATCCAATTATCTTTAGGCCATATATCAGGATGTCCTGGTACGTTTCTATAAATATAATACTTACTTCCACTAGTATACGCTACATATTTTACTAAACCTATATCTGCTATGCCTGTCTTAGTTCCAAAGTCAGTACTTGCACTAGCTATTCCTACATCACTCGGATATCCAGCATTCATCTCAAATGAAGCAGAAGCAGGAGGTTCTTCAATATTTATTTTTGTAGCTGTTGTACCTGGAGTTCCAGTTGTTCCAATAGCTCTTGGAAGTATTCTGCTAGCTGTATCGTATGTTACTAAAATTAAGTCACATAAATGAATATATCCAGGTTGAGTTATACTACCCTGACCTGATACTCTTGAATAATATACTCTAGCAGCTATCTTGCCTTCATATGTATCATCTGTATCCATCCAATCAGGATGCGCAGTTCCTGAATGTGTAAAAGTAAAACCACCCATGTCATCTGCTGTCATATCTACAGCCATATTTTCACCACCAGAAGCTTCATAGAAAAGCTGTAAAGGACCTTCCTCTATAATTCCATTACCAAGGTCTTTACATACTGTATACTTAAAATTATAAATACCATCTTCCCATGAAAGATCAGCATCAGGAGAATCTACAGTCCCTACAACTAATTTTAAAGCAGCTGAATTAGTAGAGGTTGCATGACCAAGTCCTATATCAAGATCAGCTATAGTTAATCCAGTATTGTTTCCTACTTCATTTGCAAAAGATCTATCTGTAGGATATGTGTAAATATAACCTCTAGCACCAAAGTCTACATTTTGAGCAGCAACGACAAATTTTGATTGATCTAAATCTGAAGAATCACCTTTTTCATATACCCCACCACTAAAATCACTTAAAGTAACAGTCTGTTTAGGCATATGTGTATACTACCCTTATACCACGTACTGATGCGTGAGATACCCATTTATATTGTAGACATACCTTCATTAAAAGATTTTCCACTTAAGATTAATAACTGATTTCAGTACATCAAGTACTTCTTTCATAATCTTCTTTTTCTCTTTAGCACTTAGCTTTCCATCAGCATAAGACTCTTCTAAAGTCCTTGCTACATCTCCAATCTCTTTCATCATTGTCTTATACTTAGAAGCCATTAGTGTTGCTACGCCTGCTAATATAAGTCCTATTAGATAAAATAGATTAGTCCAGTTAAAAAAATCAAACATTATTTACTCCTTTTCTTTATTTTGGATAAGTACTCATCTCTTTCTTTTATATATTTAGGATCATTTCTGATAGGATATTGCAGTTGTTGCTGCTTTTTATGAGTATCATATACAGATGCCCTGCGGACACGTTCTTTTAGTGTAAATGTTTCCTTTCCAGTTCCCCCCATGGATTTTGGTACAGAATTACTAGTAACGCAGTGACCCATATAAAATACAGTTCCCTTACCACATTCTTTACTATTCTTCTTTTTTTTATCTGCCATTATTTACTCCCTTTCTTTTTCTTTTTTAGTGGGATATGATGTTTTTTCTCCCCAAATTTTGGTAGTTCCAGTCTTGGATTAGGAACAACATTTGGTGGAGGATTTTTCATATCATATCCTGGGGGAAATCTTTTTAACATATCGCTTGTCTTTCCTTTGTTCTTTTCTTTAACTTTTTTTAACCACGATTTTGAGGTAGGAATATCCTTTGTCCTATATAAGCCTTCAATACCTACTCTATTTTGTTTCATTACACACTTTTTTGCTTTTTTGTCATACACCTGACCTGGTTTACATTCTGCCATTACTTACTCCTTTTAGTTAGTATATGCATTAATTTCATTTTCTTTAAATTCTATTGTTACCCATCCTGTCCTTGCCATTGGGAAGAATGAATATCTTGCATAATCTGCATATGACAAGAAACTTCCTCCTCTACAGTACCATCGTCTATGGTCATGTTCCTTATTATCAATAATACGAAGCGAATGCATAGGTTTAGCATAAAGCTGATGATTATGACCAAGATAAAATACATCTCCTTCAGAGTATACTGCAGCCATTTTCTCAAGTTCTGCGTCTCCATTCTTTGCTCCACTCTTACCATGTCCTGTTACCAAATTCCATGTGTTACCATTTATTATAACTTTCGTATACCCAGGAAGTCTAAAATAGGGAGTATCAAGTCTGTCAGCAAGTAACTTACTAACATCAAAGCCGAGTAAATTAACAGACCTAATATAGTCATGATTACCGCCCCTAACAAAAATAAGCTTATCAGCGATTTTTTCAATCTTTCGTACAAAAGATAAATGCTGATCATCAGGCTCCATCTCTTGCCCTCTTTGACTGATCTTATAGTTTGGCGGGATAAATTCAATATTATCCCCGTTTAAAAACCACTTTGCATTCGAGTCTCCATCGACTTCTTCAATAAGTTCATTAAATTTCTTTTTATCAAATTCATTAGCTCCATGATGCACATCAGTTGCACCGTGTAAATTTATAGTTTTCTTTGATTCTACAGTTAGAACACTACCTGGTTCTATTTCATCTGCATTAATCTTAGGTATATCTTCATTTAACCTAAAAGAAAAATATCTTTTGCAATCTAAACATTTATTATGTTGAGTTAATCCTCCATCTAAACGTTCTTTTATTCCATTTCTCTTTGTTGCTTCTGCTCCGCATCTTGGGCATATCATAGATTTTCCTGATTTGCTTCTAAAAAATGTTCTATAGTACCTTTACCTAACTCAGTATTATAAACTCTCTTCCAATATTCTGCTTGACCTTCCATATCCCAATGCTTAGGCAATGGAAAAGGGTCACGTTTATACTTTAACCTGCAAAATGCTACCTGTAAGGCTATATTAGACTTAACTCTATACTCACTATCATCTTCAGCATAACCTAGGCTTTTTAGCGAATCTAGGATAGGTTTTCTATATGCTACATAATTCTTCATAATATCTTTCATTGTCTCAGGTTCTAACTGGAAAAACCCTATAGCTGGCCCATCACCCATTTGAGATAGGTACTTATACTTAGATTCAGCCATGCCAGTTGCATATATCATAGCAGAAGCTTCCTTACTGTACATATCCATCTTTTTTAATGTCCAATCAATAATTGATATAATATCTTCTTTTAAATTGTTCATTTACTCCTTCCCATTAATGGATTATGTTTCTTAAGTCCTCTTTCTTTAGCCTCTTTTAAAGTGTAGCATTTTCCACCATCTGTATATCTCGTTGTTCCAGAAGGGCACTTTTTTCCATAATCGCCTGAAATAAAACCTGAACCTATATCTTCACGCATGGCTACATTATGCTTTTTATCAACTACATGAGATACTGCCTTAGGAAGGGCCTTACCTATATAACCTTTTTCTTTTTTCTTTCCCATTATTTGTTCCTTATCTTTTTTATTAAATAAATTATTTGTAATATACCAACAGTTATACCAAGCAGCCAAGGCAATACATCCATGAAAAGTACCCCCATGCTACCCAAACTTGCTCCTGTTACTCTTAAACTATCCATTAATCACCACTCCTTCTCCGTTTTTCATTGTGTCCATTACCATTACCATTTCTTCTACAGTTCGGATCTTTCTCTGGCTTATCGTATAGTGTTAAATCTATACTTTGTAAAGGTTTATCAATCTTTGCAGTTGCTAGTACAGAGTTCTGTATCACTCTTTTACTTCCTCCACTAACAAAAGCTTTGCCTGTATAGACATCCTTTTTAATGTCATATACGAAGAAAACAGACTTATATATACCAACCCGAATAATCCTAGCAGGTTCTCCATCGAGGAATACAACATCGTCTGTGTCATAATCTGAACCTATAAATACAAGAATACCCTGTATAGCAGATTCTATTAGGTTGCGTACTAGAAACAGTAACGCTAGACCCGTTATCCACCAAACTTGTCCTCCAATATAATTGGATATTTGTTCTTCCATTCATTTTCCTTTAGGGAGCCGCCTGAATTATATCCCCAGATGTCATATCTTCCATAGTTCCATCATTACTAGCCACATAGTCTGACACATTAGGATATGTGTCACCATCTCCCATTCTATACCAACTGACTAATCCACTTTTTCCCTTTAGGTCTGCTGGTGTAGCATTTCCAACCCCAGATGTTCCATCTCTTAAATCTGACAATGCTATTAAACCAGAAGGAGTGATTGCAACATTCCAAATACTAACATCTGTGATTTGCCCCTCAGCAAAATTACTCCCAACCGCACCAATCGTAAAATCTCCTGTATTGTCAAGGTCAGCATCAATGCCTGTTTCTGTTTCCGTTGCCAATGTCATCCCTACACCATTAACCCACATCCCAGAATTACTTGCATTAGACCTATCAACTGCTACCAATATATGATTCCAATCCGTAGTGTTGTCTGGTATTACAGATGCCTCTGTCACATATCTTATTCTTATTGTTCTACTTGTAGATGCGAAAAATATAACTGATTCATCTGCCCCTGTACTAATTGACCATTTATTATCTCCATTCTGTTCCTTCCCAAGAATATAATGATTCGAATTCGTTGCTCTCCTAAACCATACCGAGATTGAGAAATCTGTTGTATCTCCAAGATTGTGAACATTCCCAAAATTTACAACATCATCAGACCCATCGAAATCAAGAGACCAATTATTATAGTGTCTGACATTATATGATGATAAGCTATTTCCTAATCCTAACATATTAACCTGCGAAATAAGCTATAATATTACCAGAATTAACATCTACAGTAGTCCAACGTCCATAGATTGTAATACCTTTTGGGAATGTATCAGAAGTAGCTGTAGTATCTCCTAAACTTTCATAACCTTTCCCAGGTACTGTTAGATAATCTGCATTTTCTGGAGTTAATAGCGTGAATGTTGTATCAGCTAACATTGTTATTGCAACTACAACTCCACTTGTTATACTTGTTATACTTGTTCCGTCAGCATAAGTAGAGCCTACTTGACCTAATCCTACATTACCACTCTCTACTACCGAATATTTTTGTGTTCCGCCTGCCATTTTTTTTCTCCTTTGTCATGATGCCTTACCGAGCTTGACAATTCTCATGGGCATCTTGGTTATTATCTAAAGTGGCTATACCCCTGTAATCTTCTAGGACCTATAACCTTGCTTGATTCATGCTTCTCTACCATTCTTCTAAATTCTCTCATAAAATACTCTTTCATTTCTATATTACCTTGATCTTCTGCATATTTAGCTCTAACATAGTATACTACTGCATTAGCTTGATATCTTGTGACATCTATTTCATCTGTTTCATCATTAAGTGTATCCACATCTGACTGGAGATAGCAAAAATCTCTGTAGGCCTTATAAATAGTAATACTCTCATCATAAGTTGCATAAGTATCTGGGACAGTATCTTCTGCTTCGGTATCTAAAGAATCTCCAGTAGTTTCGGAATAATATCTATTTTTAATATAAATACCTGAATCAATTTCATTAGTAGACGATGATTGAATGTCACTTACTTTCCAAAATCCATTATTAACTGCTTGTTCAGATCCACTTACAAATATATAGTCTCCAGTAGAAAATATATTATTTAACCATATACCACTACTATTGTTAGCTGCAATTCTTGATCTATCAGCAGTTCCATCACTATCAGTATCCTCTTCAGCAGTTATATCTATACTACTACTTCCTACAACAACTGGAACAGATTTGTTAACCCTAGTATATGTTTGCAAAGTTCCATCAGTACCACCTGCTTTAACTTTATGCAATCCACTCCACCTAGAGCTCCCCTTGACAGCTATATATTCATCATCTCCTACTGCACTGTATGGGCTAGCATCCCAACTAGGGACACTGGCACTGTGAGATCTTAAAAATGTTAAGTATCCATCTTTCACTGTCCATCCATTAATATAGAACTTATTAACTTGAGTAGTGGCACTAGTTGTAATAGTATATGTAGGGCTATATACATATTCTATTTCAAGACCATCAGTTATATCTTCTATAGGACTCTTCCATAATAAAGCACCTATGGTTCCTAAATCATTTAATCCAGGTTGAGATAATGTTTGCCCTCCTGAGAATGTCCAATCCTTCTGAACAAGTGCTATCTTATTACCTTTTACATAATATGCATATTCTTTGCTAGTTGCCATCTGCGTCCACCCTCATTGGTTCACCTACCATTCTTGGTATTTTTCTATACTCATCATCAGCATTTAATTGATTTTTACATCTAATGCTAAGTATCTTTATGGTATCATTAGGTAAGTTATAAAATCTTTGATCCTTTGTTATGTCAATTCTCTCTGTAGTAACATGAGTTTCAGATATAGTATTTAGTTCTTCTAAAGCATCTTTGATATATGCAATAGCTCTACCAGTATCGCTAACCGCTGCTCTTTCCATTATTTCTTGTACTTTCATTGTTATCTTGCTCCCTGTGGTTGTGCTTGCTGTGCAGGTGACATTAAGCTAAAGGCTCTTTCATATTGTTGAACTAATAGTTGATGTCTTGCCTGCATCCAATTGTAATCTGCTGTATTTCCTTGTAACTGCGCTTGATAAGCTTGGACATAAGCAGTTATTTTTTGTATTTGAGTAATAGCAAGTTCAGGATCTTCCTCATCTTCAATAAGATGTCCTACTGTACTCCACCATTGGTCAATTTCAATCTGATCAGCATGCACATCTATTGTATTATCTGTGTCAAGATCATCTACAGATGTTAATTCTGTACCATCTCCAGATATTGAAGGTACACTTTTAGCTGACATAGCATTTTCTAAAGATTTCATTCCTGCGTATATAATTACTAAGTAAACTTTATCTTCAGGAAAATAGTTTAAATTACTATGTGAATGCTCTAAAGAAGCATCGCTACTATTTACAGGAGAAGAATTAACATAATATATTTTATATGAATTTGCCCCACCTGAAGAAGGTACAGGAAAAACTCCAATACTTCCATCATCTCCCACAACATAAGCTGGATTATATTTAGATACAAAATGTAGACTATCTACATCTGTTAATCTAGATTGCATTCCTAAAGAAGATAATTTGCAGTTTCTCCAATCATTATCTGTTCCAGCCTCTCTTACAACATTTATAATTTTACCAACTGAATTGCTTAATCCATATTGAGTTACTGATTCAGAAGATGATCTAAGGAAAGAAAAAGATTCCCTAGGTCTTGCTAATATTGTCCTATTAGTAACATCAATAACTCCATCTTTTAAAAACTCTGTAAGCTCATCTTGAGTTGGAGATGATGAACCATCTATTGATAGCCCTGTTATTCCTTCTACTTGTAAATGAAATGTTGCCATAATTTTTTTATTCTCTTTTATAAGGCCGCCCCCCTACGGAGAAGAGAATCAACGCAAGGGGGACAACCGTTATTTTATCTTTATATTGAGCTATTACCTCTCAAATTTCAGATTTATATGTTTAGCCATACCATACCATATTCAGTATCTACAACAGTAGTAGCCATACATTGTCCTACTGGATATAAAATATCAGATGCAGCAGCTTGTACACCACCAGCATCATTAGTAGAACGAACAACGTTTTGACCTTGTACTAAAGCAGCATTACTGATTAGCATAGACTTAGGACCTTTGAATTGAACCCAGCAATAGTTATCATCAGAACTATCAATAACAGTAGCACCAATTACAGCACCTGTTTCAGTCGCAGGAGCTACAATTACATCCTTATAAGGATTAAGAACTAATGTTAATTGCGAAGACGTACTTAATGCCGTAGTTAGCCTACCATACACTGTAATAACAACAGACGGATCACTGCTATGGTCATGAGCTGGGTGAGATTTAATCTTCCAAGATTGTCCTTCACCGGCTTCATCATTAACAAACATATAACCATCTTGATATTGATTTAGTGTTAAGTCAGTATCGCCTGCTGTTTCAACAGATATATCTGTAGCATCAGACGTGGTAACAGCGGTAGTTGCAGTCGCAGTCATTTGACTATGGTTTGCTACTATACCAGCAGGCTGTTGTACTAACTTACCAGCAGTTACTGCGCCATTCATAAATACATATCTGAATGCCCTTTCACCCTGATGCAACTCAGTTCCTAATGGAAATAATTGAGTTGTTCCTTGTGTAAAAGGGTCAGCATCAGCAAAAGCATGTCCTCCAGATGAAGGTACTGCACCAATTAAAGAATGTATAGGTGGAACTATATATCCACCTATAGGAGCAATTCCATTACTATCTTGAACTGGTATGCCACCATCCTTATTAAGTCTACCTTTAACATCTAGCTTGTCATCGAACTTATTTTGTCCATACATTGGATTAGCCATTTTCTAACCTCCTTATGTCCAGATAGCATGGGATTCGGCCATTGACCATTCCATGCCAGCTTCAGTTAAGATTTGATCTACTCTACGATCGACACCAGAGTTCTCTAAAGTTTGAACTCCTACATAGACTGAAGTATCACGATTAATACCATTACCAACAAGAGGCCTGTAAGCACAGTTCTTCATATTGATACCAAGTAATTGAACATTTGTACCATCAAGGTGGATGTTACGTGCTACATTCATATCACCATATACAGTGTTAATTGTAGTTACATCAACTCCAAATACCTTCTTTCTACCAGCTAATGACATCTCAGCCCTTGCTAATGAATTTTCACCATTAGAACTTGGGTTTGAAGACTGGAAAGCCTGAACTGATCCAAGGTTATTAGCAAAATATCCACTTAGCTTATGCAGCCAATTGTAAACTGCTGTATTACAAAAGAAGATTGTTGCTTGACTATTATTATAGCGAGGATCAACATAGCTTGATAAATCATCTAAGAAATCATCTTGAGATTTAGTAGCAGTGTTGAGACTAAATGTATTCCCAAAACTAGTAATATAATCTACTGCACCTTGAGTATAGTTAATTCCACCTGTACCATCTTCATACTGACTACCAAATAGTAATGATGTTTCAATGTCCCACTTATGCTCAATCAACTTATCTTTCCATACACGAGCCCACTCATTTGGTTCAAACTTCAATACAGTAGCTCTGGCCGTATTGGTCATTGCCATTGAAGTCTTCCAAATTTGTGTTACTCCATACTGAGAAGCATATGGTTGATCTATCCAAGTTTCTGGAAAACCAGATCCTTCCTGATGAGCTGTACCAACTACGTAACTTCTAGCTGGTTCAAGTACAGAACTTATAGCATGATCTGCGACTACTTCATCACCATCTACTGCATTTCCAGGACTAAAGTTATCAGCATCCCAACCAGATAACTCTACAGCTCCAGTACTAGCAGTAGCTCTTACTACAGCTCCAGTTATTAAGGCTGGATATTTACCATTTATAGCTGCACCAGAATTAGGAGAAGCATCAACTGAGGTTATACGTATTAACATATAATCAGTACCCCAGTTAGCAGCTGTGTATGTAGTGCTATTCATGGGTACTTTTAAAAGTTGACCTGGTAAGAAGAATTGAGGTGTAGTACCGCTAACACCTACATCAACTTTATTATTTGTTTGTCCATATACATTCTGTATGTTACCCTGGCTTTTATAATCGCCAGCCATATATAACTTAACTGTATCGTCAGCTACGCATGGAGAACCACCATCGTTAGATGCAGTTAATGTAGCATCTCCAAATGAATCTGCTCCTGCACTAGTAACGAATCCCATACAATATGCATATCGTTTATGAAACGAAGGACGTTTCTCAGTAAATTTGAACTGAGGATCGTCTGTTGGTTTCTTTGCCACTTTACTTACGAATCTAAAGAACGGATCTTGAGGAATTGCAAGCTCAGATACTCGACTACCAAAGTTATACCTTCTACGTATATCTCCAGTAGCTAAACTATTACTAGCACCTGGGCCAATTCCATAATCTTGATCAGCTACAGTTAGATCAGTGTTCGGTGTAATGACCGATAAAAAATCAGACATATCGAACTCCTTTTAATTAAGTTCAGGTAGCACTTATATTTTTAACTACCCGAACAGGTTATCTAAATCACCGTCAGTGCCCATTATAGTATCGAAAACAGCATTGTTTGGATCTATATCTTGAGCACGACTGTTTGCTCCACTAGCGGTTGCAGGTATGTTCCTTACGTTTTTCATCTGGTTTAACATGTCAGTTTTAGTATGTTGTACTACATTAGCATTAGCTTGATCTCTATTCAATAGATAGTCCACATCTTCAAGTGTAAGGATATGTTTTTGAGCTCTTTCTTTAAAATTATTAAATTGCTCATCAGTCATTCCTTTCTTACTTTGAAAATCATTTTCCATCTGTTGACGATTTTTTTCAGCATTAATCTTAACTGCAGTCTGCTTTTCATTATGTAAGATTTGCCCTACTCTTGCTTGTACAACTCTATCCACCTGAGCATTCATTAACTTAGCTGAATCAGAATTTGGATCTGTCATTGCTTCCTGTTGGTCGAAAATAAAATCCTCATCTAGTCCAATTTGTTCTTGAATGGTCTTTGATGGAGAGCCTCCATTTACCAGATAATCACGAACATGCTCTACTAGTCCGCTATCTTTTTTCATTGTGTCGAGAATAGGTACGAAAGCTTCAACTTCCTTATACGCATCTCTCCACTTGACAGCTTCTCTACTACTATCTTTGTAGCGTTTTTCCCAGTTACTGCTGCCTTCCTGGGCTGTCACATTATTGGAGCCAACATTTTGTGATTGGGTTACCTGTGCGGGACCAATACTTTGTTGGGTTGCCTCAGTGTCATCGGCTATTACACCATTTACATCCTTCTCTAGGGCTTCAAAAAAGCCGTCAGAGGAGCCAGTATCTTCTTGATTAATATCAACTTCTACTGGGTTACCTTCTAGTTCAGACATATTCAAATCTCCTTATTTAAGTTTAAGTTTATTCATTTGTATTGCTTCTTTGCAAATCTTTTCGTGCAGACTGTACTTCAAGTCCTAATTCTTTCTTTTTTGTCTCTACCTCATTAATCATAACATTCCTTAAAAGTTTCTGTTTTCCTTCTGTATCTCTATAACTTTCTTTAATATCGCCCTTAACTTCTTCCTTTTTCTTGGAAATCTCCATTTCTGCTTGCATAACTTTACCTTTAATACCAGCCTGCACAAGTTGTCTTTCAAGAGTTTCAATTGTACCTTCTTTATCTTTTAGAGATTCCTGCAATCCTTGTAATTGCCCCTGAAGTTGTGAATACATACTCTTTCTCTTTGCAATTTGTTCTTTGTTTCTAACATCAGTTTCAGCTAAAACTGCTATATCATCTATCACTCCATACTGTAAAAGTTCCTTTAATTCTGCTAAGTATGCCCATCTATTAACAGGAAGGGTAGAACCTGATACTACTCTTACGTCAAACTTAGCTGATGAATAATCCATTGATTTACCTATAGCATTACCCATATCATTATAGATAGGAATATTAATTTCTTGCTCTCTTTGTTCTTGCAAAGCAGATGGTTGAAGTATTCTAAATCTTTTATTTGCTGTATATACAGATTGTGATATTTGCATCACTACTTTGCCTAATTGTCTTAATGCAGGCTCAATAGCTTGCCCCATCCATTGCTTAATCCTTCTTGTACCATATTCATCTAAAGCTAACATACCTCTAAATGTTTCATGCTGTTGCTGAGTATCTCCCTGCATAGAAGAATAAATACCAGCTAAGTATTCCATATCAGACTTGCCTTGTTGCACAATAGAGAAGAATGCATTAGATAAGGGAGCTGGCATAATAGGAGTAGGCTTTTCCGAACCAGGCCTAACTGCTAATAAAGCACCTGGAGATGATGAATATTTCTCCCATAAGTCTGGATCAATACTACCTTCTTCATATAGCCATCTTAATGATGAACCTAATGATGCATTATGTACTAATACTTGATGAGATTTATTAATCTCTTTTTGTTTTCCTACTAATGGAGATACCGCTGATACTGGATAAGGTGTACCTGTCCATTTATAATGAAAAGGTACAATAGGATATTCAGTAACATTCTCAGGATAGATTTGTTCATATAATTGAGTATCTCCTGCTACGCAAGTTTGCTTAATGCGTGTCCCATAAAATTGTATAGCATCTACTACAGTTTGCTTAAACTTCTCGTCTTTCATTAATATCTTAAATTCTTTTTCAGAGATTACTTTATTTCCTATCTTAGAAGATTCAGCTTGAAGTTGACTCATATACTCTTGCTCAGCAGCTTGTAATTGTTGTTGCATCATTTGTTGAGCTTTCTGTAATTCAAGTTGATATCTTTCAGGTATCATTTTACCTGCTTGAACAGCTTCTTGCATTTGTTTATCTTGTTCGATTAATTGGATTTCCATCTCTTGAGACATTTCTTTCATCTTAACCTGAACTTGCTGCTGTATAGCCTTTAACTGTTCAGGATTGGGAGGTATCCTATAAAATAAATTAACATAGGAAACTTTTATCTTCTCATATAATTCAAATAATTCTAAAACATGCTCATGCTCACCCTCAATATTTATACCTGAATCTTCAGCAGTAGAATCATCATGTAAAAATAACTTCTGATCTTTGTCTGATATAGCTCTCTCTGATAAAGTATTATTTCCATCTAGTGAAGAAGCTTTATTTATCTTCCTTTTATATTTAGGAAATAATTTAGCAATATGACTTTTAGGTAGTACCTTTCTTATTAAAACATAAGATGCATCTCTAAACATAATATCTCTAGATTTAGGATCTACATAGACATCAAATGGTTCTGGCTGTTGTATTGTTACTTCACCCATACCATTATCCATATCTGTATCTACACTAATAAGCAGATATCCTATCCCCTTACATATAGAATCATTCATAGCATTAGCATATAATGTAGAACCATCTGATAAAGACCATATATAATCTGCAAGATCTGAAAAGACTGCAGCTACATCTGAATCACTTCCCTCTACACCAATAGCTTGCCACCTAGGATCGTTAGCAGTAGCATAAAAATTAAGCATCTCTACAACAGGTAATATCCTATTAATAGTAAATGTAGGCATACCCTGCTCTTCAAGAGACCTCTTCTCCTCACTAGACAACTGTTCATCATGAGCAAACTCATAACCTTTCTGATTAACATATTGCCATTGTTGTCTTGTCCAATTATTAGAGAGATTATATAATTCCCTAATTTGATCAGCTTTCTTTTTTCTAGCCATTACTGCTTAGGTCTCTTTCTTACTTGTCCCTTTACATCAACACAAAGTCCTTTTTTATTCCTGTACTGTCCAGTTCTACAAGCCTTTTCTTTAGATGTAGGAATAGATTTAATTATTTCATAAGCAGTCAGAGCTCCAACTGCTGCTTTACCTAATGGCCCAGCGAACTTTCCTGCCTTACGAACAGCTTTTTTCGCAAGATTCCTTCTTTTCATTTGTTTCAATGCCTTCTTTACTTTTGGGTCATTCAATCTATCCTTCATTTCCTGCTTCTTCATTTTATCTACTTCTTCCCAAAATTCCTTCTCGTACATGTGGCGGGGTGCTTTTACCTCTATTTTTACACCACCATCTTTTAATTTAATTTTCTTGTCTGCCATAATTACTTCCTTTTCTTTTTATGCTTATGCCTTTCCATAACTGGATGTGGTGTTCCTTCGTCTGGTCATATATGAAATGCTTGTTTATCTTTTAGTTTATGATAGTTGCCTGCAATAGCATGCTTATCACGTTCATCGTGTCCAAATAGATCTATATTATTTTTACCCACTAGATAAACTATTCTCCAACTTTATATTTCTTAGATTGACCATGTATAGGATATCCCTCGCTAGTGACCTTTCCACCTTTGCTATACATTCCTCTTTGCCCACGAGGAGGGGGAAGCATACTGCCTTGTAAATTAGGATTTACCATACCTGGAACTCTTCCTCCTGCTTGCATCTCTTCAGCTTCTGAATAATATTTATCAAGCTCTGCTGGTGTAGGTATAGTTTTACCTAGAGCTTTAGCAGCTTTTGAAGACCTTTTTTTCCATCGCCCTTTACCTGTGCTATCCGAGGTTCTTTCTCTCGATTCATATGTAGGCTTTTCACCTTTTTTCGTATGCCTTATATCTTGAAATTCACCAATATCAGGATGAAATATACCAGATGTATCTGATCTAGTTTCCTCATTGGAACCTGTAGCAAATCTTACTTTTGCCCCTCTGTATTTTTCACTTCTACTTTTAGTTTTCCATTTCTTTTTCTTAGGTCTTCCTACTTTAGAACCATATGTTCCTTTTCCTTGTGGCATTTTAGCCTCCTTTTTAGTATTAATTTTACCTGTTTTATTTATTTTATTAAGTTTGTCATATCCTATTTTCTTAGCAGAGTCCCTTTTTATAACAAACTCACCTGGAGTTAGCATTGCTGGTACTGTATCTGTATTCTTTTCAGTCATTTCTTTTTCCCTGTTCTTATTTCTGATTTTGGAACACACTCACCTTTAATCCATTTCCCATCTTTCATCTTACACTGAACTCTGTTCTTTGCAATACTATATGCACCATATGTAACTAAATCAGCTGTGGCTTCAGCAACTTTCTTAACAGTTATTCCCTTTTTAGACTTATCATTCTTAGCCATTACTATCCTCTTGTTCTATATCATTAATAATAAGATCTTGTGTTTTCTCTGGAAGTTCACATATCATACAATTATCATCTGAAAAGTCATATTTAGAATTCTGATCATGATCAAATACATCATGACGAAGTCCTCCTTCTACACCAGTTAACCTTCCTCCATCAAATGACTCCCAAATAGCCTGTTCATTATCTTCGTCTGGAGCTCTATAGTCACTCATCTTAAGATTTTTTCTTGTTAGTTTCTTGCATTAAAGTCATAGTATAAGGTTTGGTAGTGTCTATTTTTTCTCCAGCTCTTCTTATTTTTAGTTTCTTTTTTGGTAAAACACATTGACCTTTTGCATTCATAACTTCACCAGCCTTACACACAGTTTCTTTGGTAAGTGCATCATAACCCATTTTTGCTAAATCGTAAGCAGTCCAAGCTACGGCTGCTGCCTTGCCTGGTCCTCCTAACTTACTAAGAATTCTTTTAGCTTTTCCAGATCTTTTTGTAGCCATTGGGACTTTTAGAGCCTTTTTAGGCTTTTTTGAATATTTTGAATATTTCTCCAGAACATCAGATTTCATTTTCGTTTTACTGTAATCTCCTAACAATTTCTCTTTTTGATATTTTTGCTTTTTATTTAGTTTAGACATTTTATGCTTCCCTATTATTTTTTTTATGTATAAAGTCAAGATATTTCTTGCTTCTTCTATCAGGCTGTATTCTTTTTTTCTCTGCTTTAGTTGTATCAGGCATTACTCCACCAGTCTGTGATGGTATTTTATCTATACAGTGTTTTTTGCTAGAATATCCAATATTTTTCCAGTGAGTTTCACATAAAGCCTCTTTATCAGTTTTACGAAAAAATGACTTTTCATCAGATTTTGTCATTATAATTCCTTATCTTTTATAGGAACACATTTATTCCTTATTCGTTTCTTCCCTGGAGGGCACTTACCATAGTGCCTTTTAGTATCTCCAGTCTTTAATTCACTTGTATCCTTTACGGATAAATCTTGTGTAGTGATTATGTCAGCCATCACTCACCCATAATATATTTGTTATCAGCCTCTATAAAGCTATCCATAACTTTATCTTCTATTCTTCTTATCTGTAATGGCTCACCTGGCTTTCTATCTGAGTGTGGCTTCCATCCTTCATACCATTCGTCAGGCATTGGATTACCCTCATGATCATAAAGAGTTCCTCTCCCACTCCTACGAATATCCTGTGCCCTAAACCAATTTTGTAAACGCCACATCTCATCCTCCTCCTGTGACAATTTGCCACTATCAATTAGATGTTGCCAGGGTGATGGATCTATGCCCTTCATCTCTCTAAACACATCACTATACCCTTTGTAAGGATCCTCTTCTTCAGGAAAACGTTCTTGACTAAATATAGAATTCATAGTTTCCATATGCTTTTTATCATTAAGAATTTTTTTCATTTGTTCACTTATTTTTTGTGGTCCTGCCATAACTTACTCCTTATGCTACTACCCAATCTCTTGGTTTTGGTTTCTTTTTATACCATTTGCCTTCTTTATCTTGCCCTGCTGCCATAGGAGGATTAGCAAACTTAACTGCATATGCTAACGCATCTATGGTATCATCATGAGCCATGCGTGGGCCAAAAGTAATAATTTCTCTATTCAAATCATAATGTTCTTTTTTTATATGTATTTGCCCTATACTAAATCTTTGAGCTAATATCTCTTGTATTCTATCTCTTTTACTCATTCTTGTTCCTGGCTTTTCTGCTTTATAGCCAATACTAAAATCATTTCTTCTTCTCATCTCTGAATTAATAGCCTGAAATATAGGTTTAGACATGCTTGTATCTTCAATTGTAAACAGGCTGGGCTTGTAACTTTTTGAGTATTGGAAGATATAATCGACAATACCCAGCCTGTCTTCCCCTGGGATCCCTAAAACTGGTAAAGAACGCTTTCTGATATAGTCAATAACATATATATCATTTTCAGGAGTTACAGCTACTGCTATAATAACTGAAAAATCAGAATCTCTCCTAGCAGAGTCTGTAGCAGGGTCAACACCTACAAATACACTACAAGGTTTATAACCTTGACCATTAGCGTCAATAAAAGAAAGACCAGTTTCTGAGTCAATATAAAATTTACCATCCCAATACTTAATATGATCTCTTGTAAATATAGCATCTTCAGCACTTTGCACTTCCATCATATATTCTTGAAAGAACTTCTGTGGAGTTCCGCTATCAGCATAAAACTTCTTCTTACGCTTCATTTCTTTATGACCAAACCATGAAGGCCATAGAGGAGTACCATCATCTTGTATTGCTTTATAAGTAATCACTTTCCAACTAAAATCTTCATTTTGTTTCTTTGATTGCTCATATCCTACTAATATCTTTTGTATAAATGAATCATAATGTACAGGAGTACCATTTATTCTAAGTCTCCCTGTTTTAGGCTCAAGAGCTGGAAAAACCACAGCTGTAACAAGGTTCGAGATCTTGGAGCGACTTTCAGGAGTAATAGTATTATTCTCATCTTCAAAGTCATCCAAAACAATGAGATCGTACCTTTTGTGGAGTTTTGCTCCTCCTCTGATACCTGAGAGGTTTGATTTACTAATAAGTTTACATCCGTTTGTGAGTTCAATATCATCCTCCGTCCATTTCTTTCCTTTTAAATCCCCAAAGTAGTATCGTACTTTATCATTATATTCAAGATGATACTTAACATAATCAAGATTAGGGACAGAAATCTTACTTGACGCTGCGACCCAACCATAAAATAGTGGCTCTTGAGTAAAGAGAAAATCATGAAGAATACCACACTTAGTAAGAACAGTCTTTCCATGACCACGTGGGAGAATGACTGCCAACTGTCTGACAGATAAATCATTAATTGCATCTACTACCTCATAATGAAAAAAAGGGGTTTCACTTCTCATAAAATCATCTGGCAAGAATAACTTACCAAATGCTACTAAATCTTTGTATGCTAATCTAAGCTCTTCCTCAGCTTCACTTATATTTTTACTATTTATATTCATTAGTAGGGGGAAAAACTTTCTCCTCTCACATAAGGGTCAACATACTCCTTAGCCTTGTGTACCTTAACTAAAAATTCTTTGGGTATACCCTCATCAATCCATTCATCAAAACCATAACCTGTCCGTTTAGAAGATTCTTTTACTTTTTTATCAAACCAACTCTTTGGAACTTCGAACTCTAGCACTTCTCCACCCATTTTACCAGCATCTTCTGCGACTTCATCAGAATATTTTGCATAGTCAGCAGCTGACTCAAAATCCTGAGTTGCCCATATCCCTCTTTTTGTTGGTTGATTTTGTGCTGCTTCTCCTGCAAACTCATATTTAGATGGGGATACCCAGTTCCCTTTCCTAACCTGCTTACCTCTTTCCCAAGTTTGAACACCTCTATATAGTTTAACAGTTTCTTCGCCAGCTTCTTTTGCAATTTTTAAAATTCTCTTACTAGCAACAAATTGACCTATTACAGGTATAGCAGAAGCCATAGACCACCCTGCCTCACCGAGCTCACCTTCTGTGAGATACAATATAGCATCTGCTGCATCTGCTATATTTCCGTAAGCAGGTGACATACCAGCAGATTGCAGTGCTGCATGAATACCCTTGGTATTTCCTTCTTTAATTGCCTTTAGGGAAAGATTATCTTCAAGCCATGACTTAAAACCAGTACTTTCATCCTTTTTCCACCCATCAACTAATTTATCTTCTATATTATTCCTACTATAGTTACCTGGTTTATAACTTTGTCTCGTTTGTGGAGGTCCATTACTCATTTATTATCTTCTTTATCCTTAAACTTTTTTTCTAGAAACTTACCGAACTTCTTTTCATCCTTTTTATATTCAATATAGTTCCTAAAGGATCCCATTAATACTTCTAAAG
>VTLG01009277.1_pt1 | contig 52647 bp, 54 predicted proteins | sample 4694571 | NCBI WGS metagenome assembly VTLG01 (sample SAMN12604809, study PRJNA352737) | marine metagenome | biome: ENVO:00000447; feature: ENVO:00000209|ENVO:00000569|ENVO:01000036; material: ENVO:00002151; isolation source: viral sequences binned using virsorter ... | reverse complement strand
CTAAAACTCAAAGTGTTTATTTTTGTTTTCAAGATAAACACCCTGTAGATGGAACTATCTATAATGGAGCATGGGTTTACTCATTAACTAGAAAAAGATGGGATTTAATAGACATTCCAGAACCTTTAGGAGCTTTTACTGGTATAAAAAATGATATATATCTAAGTGGAGAAAGTAAATTATGGCAATTGGCTCATAGTGGTAACGAACGTAAAAAGTGGAGTTTTTATACTAAAACATTTGATTTTGGAGGAGCTAGCCAAGATAAAACTTTTGTTAATGTTAATATAGTATTTAATAATGATGCCGAAGCAACAACTTTTTTTACTACGACTACTAATGGTACCATAACATTTGTTACCGATGGCAATACAGTTCCAGAAGATAAGATTACAAAAAAACGAAATGGCAATAAAATTACATTTAAAATTAGAGGATCGTTTAGAAAAGCTAAAAAATTACAAGTCCAATTAGATTATATGAAAGTTGAAGTAGATAGTATTGGAATGGTATATAAAGCAAAAGCGATTAAATAATGCCAAGAGATGTATCAAGAATAAGAGATCAGGTTGGCTCATCTAAAAAGGTTGCGCCCTCAGTTGATGACCCTTCTACTCAATTAGCATTAAATGCTGTTTATAAAGAATTAAATGAATTAAAACAAGCAGTTTCCTCAACTGCCAATACTAGTCAATCAAGACCATCAGAAGGTAAAGATGGTGATATTCGATTATATTCAAAAAATGCTCAAGATGGAACTACTGGATTTTACATTCAAGGAAAATTTGGTCAAAATTGGGCTTCTGGTAGATTAGGTGTTGATTTAATTGATCCTGAATTAGCAGACCAAGTATATACTAATATTCCAACCTTTGAAGACAATGGTGGAGAATATGCTACAAAAGAAGATATTACTTTTGAAACTTTAGATGAAAATTTAGATGTTGGACACTATTGGAATCAAGTAGCAAAAGGTGACCACGATCATACTCATCTTAGTTTAAGTGATATTAATGCAGGGAATGAAACCCATGATTCAATAGACTTTCATATAAATGATACTCCTACAGTACATAGATTAACTGGAGATACTTTAGATACTCCTACTGTTGGAATTTTTGGTGCTACTAATAATGAAGATGTCACACAAGGTACTGCTACAACTTGGGCTAAAACTGATCATCAACATAAATTAGATACAGACGCCTCATATATTTGGACATCTGGACATACATTTGATCCTACTGGAGCTGAAGATGCTATAACAGCAGTCGGTAATGTAGATATAACTGGTGATGTAAATATAATAGGCAATCTAAATGTAGAGTTTGCTGAAGAAGGCACTGGAAATACTACTGTTGATGAAGATTTAACAGTTGGAGATAATGTTATATTAAATAATGATTGGGTAGATACTTCAGCAGAATATACTACAATCATTAAGGGATTAACTACTATCGAAAATCAATTAAAAGTTAATTATCAACCTGATGTTGGAGAATCTCAATTAACTCTTACTTATGAAGGTGCTGAAACTTTTGATTCAACATTTACAGTTAGTGACCAAGGTTTATTAGTTATTGATTCTGGTGACGAAGCTAATATGGAACTTCATTGTAAAGAAGCTGTCCTTCCTAAAGGACATATAGAAATAGATTTAGGAAAATGGGATCGTAAATGGAAGACTTTATGGGTAGCAGAAATAGTAGCAGAATCATTAGTTGCACAAGAAGTTATGGCTACTATAGGTGGCAGAATTATGGTTGCGCCTACAACAAAACTAATTCAAGCTTTAAATAACGATGAAGCAACATCTACAATGTATGTAGAACATAATGGAACATTAGCTGTTGGGGACTATGGATTTTTAAAAAGTGCTCCAGCTGGTATTCCTATGCAAGAAGCTGTACATGTAACAGCTGGTCCAGTAGCCACAACTATGGCTGGTCAACCAGTTACTGGAGGGATATACGATGGAAATGCTGTTGTAGATGCTGTCGACCTTTTATTTCCTAATACAAATATAGATGCTAGACTTGAAATGACTGATGCTCATGGATTAGAGCATGGTCAATGGATAACAATAGTAGATACTAATGGTGATGATGAAAATGATTGGGATGGAGCTTATCAAGTATTTTTAGTAGATAGAGGAATGACGGGCAATACAGACCATCAAACTACTAATAAACAATTTTATTTACAGATGGGTAGCTCTGCAACTCATTATACTACAAGTGTTCAGTTTAGTAATTTATCTTTTACTACTTCTCCTTATTCATATACAGTTACTAGGAATATTGATGATACTGGAATAGGAGCAAATTATTGGGCAGTAGATTCAGCTGTAGTTACTCTCGGAGGGCAACTTGGTGATGGATATATTGAACTTACATCCACTCAAACTATACACGGTCAACAAGGTCCCGCTATTACGTTATTTGAAAGAAATGAAGTTAGCGATGGAACAGATTGGGACGCGTCTACACCTCAAGTTCAAATAGGAGAATTAGAAGGATATGCTGGATATAGTGGCGGTTTTGGCCTAGTTGCAGGTAAAAACCTACGATATGCCCCAACTGATGGTGATAATCCATTTATAGGGATTGTTGCCAGCGATGATGGATATACGGCTTATAATACAGAATTAAAGATGTTAAGTGGAAGTCAATTAGGTATAACAATGGGAGTTTGGCCAGGAGATACTTGGGGCAATTCAGGAGACCCATTCTTTGCTATAGGCGATAATATGGCAGAAGAAGTTATTAATCCTGGTAACATGAAAAGATGGACTAATAGTTTATTACAATTTGAGAAAATATATTCACCTGCTGGATATCGATTAACAATTGACGGGAGTGTTTTAATTGGAGATACAACTGGTTCTGATATTTGGAGTTCTTCAGATGATTTATATGCAAATATACCGCATTTTGATCCAGGAGGTGGCGATCCAGAAGGTGGTGATGGATTTTATGTAACTAATCGTTGGTTAGGATTTTTTGATTATGATGGGACTTCTACGACTTGGCCTATACAGATAGGCAGAACAAATGATGTGGAAGAAAGCCCTTATGCTTATATAGGAGATGCAGATGGAACTTCTTATTTAAAATATAGTACAGATGATGGCTTAGAAGTTAAAGGAAAAATCACAGTATTAGATGGTGCTCCTGCAGTTGTTTTTGCAGAATTATCTATTGATCAATCAAGAGATACCTGGGCAGAAGGTCAAGTTATAGATTATGAATATCCTTGGCAAGGATATCAAACTTCGCCAGGATATGTAAGCGTGCAAATGTATGAAGCTGAAGGAAACTGTTATGTTCATTATAAATCAACCACTGGTGGAGCTTATACAGAATTAGGAAATTGTCACGGAGCTGATGACCAAACACGATGGTATAGTTTCCCAGTTGATCTAGTAGCTGGAGTAAATAATCATGTTAAAATAGAGCATAAAGATACTTATTCAGATGGCTGGACAATAAAAAATATTGTAGTCACTAAAGGAGGAGAATTAGAGAGCGATATGTTAGATGCATATATAGCTACTGCTGGTTTTGATGATTGGAGTGATTTAGGTGATATAACTGACGATATAACAATTGGTGATGGAGGCGGGATAATAATAGGTAATAACCCTGGGTCAGCAATATCATCTTATGGAATGCCAGATGATTTTAGTACTAATAATACTACTGCAGGGTTTAGAATTGGAAGACACAATGATGATGCTAATTATAAATTTTTAATCAAAAATAATAAAAATGATGCAAGTACTGACCAACAATATATTAAGGTTGATACTTCTAGTAGTACAGACTCGATAGTGGTAAAAGGGAACTTACATGCAGATAAATTAGCAAATATACAGCCTAAAATATTTGATGGAGTAACTTATCAACCTTTAACTCAAATTTCATCTGAATTTGATGGTCCTTTAGATGATTTTGATGGAGAATCAAATTTTAAAGCAGATGGTGGTTGGGATGCTGGACACGCTGCTTTTACTAGTGATCCAATTTATGTATCTAATGTTAGAAACGGAGCTTTAGTTCAGGTTTCTATTTATGCAGAAGCTGACGATTATGCCCGAAACGATGCTTCAAAGGTTTTATGGTTTAATCCTAGGATAGCATATCATTCTAAATCAATGGATAATGCTGGTGATTTACCTTTAGTAAGCGCAGATCATTGGCCTAATGGTAATTCTAATTGGAGATTAGGAGGAAACTGGAGAGAAGTTGATTGGGTAAAAAATAGACAATCTATGAATAATCCCGCTGAAAATATAGAAGGGATTTGGCTAGCAATGGGAGAGCCATATAATGGTTCTGATTCATACTGGAATCAAGGTGATAATAATGTGGGGCTTCATGATGATGTAGTAGCGTGGAAAGATGATGGCTTATATCCTCCGTCTGATAATTATGCATCGCCTTTTACAATGGAGAGGGTTAGGGGTGCTGATAGCAATACAATGGAATCAGAGAGAGCTCCTTATATTTTTCAATTCAGGATGAAAGAGGGATTAACGGCTAACGCAAGACAAGAAGCGATCATAAACCAACTTTGGGCAGTAAGGTGGAACGACATTGCAGATCCAGATAAATATTATTTAGGAACGGCTGTAACAACAAATGGTAATGGAGATACTGAATTTACCCTTGTACCAGGAGCAGGTTGGGATAATACAGGGTTCGATAGAGGATGGAGAACTACTGATGAATCACTTATTCCTCCAGCTTATACTTCTTATGGATTGAATCAGGATGGCGGCATGAGTTCAGAGGGAATAAAATATAAATTATATGGGCACAATGGAGTAAAAGAGGATTATTGGCAATATTTAACTGCTACAGAAGGTCAACAAATGTTATTTAGAAATATTAATGCTGATTTACAAACATGGACAGATACAATGACTGCTGATAGTAATGGTATTGAGGCTTGGAGTCAGTTTAGACACACATATAATTTTTATGTTGATATACCTGGATTAGAGAGTATGACTGATCCTGGAGAAATACAAATAATATTTGGTACTGGCATGCCTTTTAGTCCTTATGCTACATGGATGGAATCTGTAGGTATAAGACAAACTGATTTTAAAATAACAGTATGGAATCAAGGGTAATATGATTAATTGGACTAAAACCGAATTCACAGATGAACATATAGAAAAAATAAAATTTAATAATAGCTTTATAACCTCTTATACTAAAAACGATCAAATAATAGCTTTAAAAAAAGAAATTAGAAGATTATTAATTATGACTGATTGGTATATTGTTAGGCATTCAGAACAAAAATTAACAGGAGAAACTTCTTTAACTGATGAAGAATTTGAAACGCTTTCAAATAACAGGAATATATGGAGAGAAAAACTTAGTTCATGAGTTATGATTTTATAGGAGCAATTACGACTTACATACAAACCATTGATGGTACTTTTACTGGAGATTATGGTGCTACTGATAGAGTAGCCCTAGCAAAACATGCTTGGAGCACATCTTGTGCAAAAGTAAATACAGAACACGCTAGTAAAGTAGATACCAATACTATATCGGGTAACGCCTTAGTATCTGGAACTGCTTCAGAATGGGGATTAGATCATTTTAAACCTAACCTTCAAACAACTATCTTAAGAGGCGGGAGTCTAGTTCCTTATAGAGGGAATAACTCTACTCATCAAAAATTTGTCGTGTTTAATAACGCAAACATTCATAAATTTGACGATAGTGAATCGTTTGATTTAGCTAAAGATGGTACTAAATATTATGGTGCCGCTTATTATTTTGACCAAATTGGTGAAGATGATGACGAAGATACTGCAAATGATGCAGGAAATGATTACATAACTAACTATACATTTTAAGGAGTAACCATGAGTGATTTACAAGCAGAATTAAAACAACTTATAGACCAGAGAGAACAGGCTAAGGTGCTTTATTTTAAATATATGGGCGCTGTTGAAGTACTAGAATCTTTAATAGATAAAGAAAAAAATAGTATCATTCCAGAAAAACCTGTTGCAAAAAAGATAAAGAAGTAACTATATTATAATGGCTAATAGTAGCCAGATTTAATACTTAGGGGGTATTAATATGGGTTGGTTTTCACCGCCTACTAGCATAGATCCGAATAAAGTTGCCGCACATATGGAGAATCCCGCAGCCGAATGGATGCGTACAAGGGCCATAGAGATGACTATGCCCAACTCTCCTTTAATGCAAGCTCAAAAACAATCAATGGACGCACGGTCTAATGATCAAATCTTTCAACAAAATTTAATTAATAGAAGAAATATGGCCAATTCTGGTCAAAGTGGCATTACAGATGCTATTAGTAATCAACAAGCAATGAGCGTAGCCAATCAAAGCAGTCAACACTTTAGAGATATGCTAACTCAAAATATACAGAATTCTGGTGTCTTAATGGGTAATGTAGCAGGATTTGATCAAGCTAAAGGTGAAGCTAAAGCTTCTGCTTATGGAACGAATATAACTAATAGAAACAATCATAATTCAGCAATGGCAGGTAATGTTATGCAGGTAGTAGGTATGGGCGCTCAATTAGCTATGATGTGTGATAAAAGAATGAAAGAAAATATTAAAAAAATTGGTAAGGTTACGCTTAGCAATAAAACAACAGTTCCATTATATAACTTTAATTATAAAGGGCACACAAAAGAGCATACTAATGTTATAGCTCAAGATGTGCAAAAGGTATTTCCAGAAGCAGTATTAAAAGGCGCTAATGGACTACTTTATGTAGATAAAAATAAAGTCTTTAATAAAGGGACAGCTTAGTGAGTATATTAGCAGGATATAACAGTTCAGGCAGTCTTGATAGAAATCCAGATGGAACACCAATAATAGGTAGTTCAAATCCGAATAATCCAATTAGCTTACAAAATGCTAATGCAGCTATACAAGATAGCAATAATTATGGAATTCAGTCCTCAATTATAAAACCTGATGGAACTATAGGTAATTGGACAGATAATGCTGGGAATACAGCTAATAATGCCGCTCAAAATAACACCCCTATAAGTTATACCAATCTAGAATCTACTAGACAAGGTAATTTCGACCCTAAACAACTATCCGCAGAACAAATTAATGCAATGCAAAATGAATTAATGGGAGCTGGTTATGACTTACCTAAATTTGGAGCTGATTCTCAATGGGGAGATGAAACTCAAGGAGCTTATAATCAATGGGCTAGTGGAGGCACACAACAAGCAAATTTAAATACAAACAATAAAAAAGCAGATTTAACCAAAAATAGTGCTACAGATGGTATGTTAAACTTCGCAGTAAATAATACGCCAGAACTAAATACATCTGTTGACCAAACTGCAATTAATACAATTAATGACTCGAATGACACTTTAAGCGAAATATCTCCCACTGATTATTCAGGGGAATCAGTAGAAACTGATATAAATACACAACTTGCAGGAGATACTACTGGTGCTGATGCTGCTTCCGCTTTAAAATTAAAAAAAGCTGGACTTGTAGGAGAAGCTTTCGGTAATATGAATTTTGGTGAATACGATAACTTTAAATTAAGGTAAAGGAGAAGAAAATGGCAGGAAGAAATTTAGTACCCGATTGGGTACCTTTTGTAGGAACAAGAAATAAAATGGATTATTGGCTAGGAAAAGAAGGAGCTTCAGAAGATGTTTTAAGCTCAGATTCTGTTAATAATTGGGATACAAGCAAAGAATGGTTACCAGGAGATCAAAGTTCAATAACAGGCAGTGCTCCATATCAAGTTGCTGATCAATTATCTTATGGAATGTTACCTAGTGGAGTTAAACCTAGTGAAGCAATAGTTAACCCTGTAGCAAAAATGTGGAATTGGATGCAACCAGGAGGTGGTTTTGATAGTAGAAATGAACCAGCTGACAAGTATGCAAATATACGTAAATTCAGAGACAACATAGATTTTGAAGACAAAGAATCTATTAAAGAACTTCAAGGTTATTTAGGTGTCGACCAAGATGGAATGTTCGGTCCACAAACAGAAGAAGCTTGGAGAAAAGCTGTAGCTGGCATGGATGTTTCAGATGGTAAAGAAGCATTAAGATATGATTGGAATCAAAAAATGCTTGACGATAGAGTTCAAGATTCTAGATTTAAATTAGGTGGACTTTTAAAACAAGCTTATACTGGTCTCGATGAAAAGATTGGTGGAGTTTTACCAGGCGGCTACAGAAAAGACAAAGCTAATATGACAGCAGAGGAATTCTACGGTAAATAATGGCAGTTAATTTCGGAACATATGAAGGGCATAGGATATTATCTAATGCTATGGCTAATACTGTAGATACAGTTACTCGTGGATTTGAAAATAAAATCAAAAATGAGCAATGGGAAAGAAACTTCAAAGAACAACAAGCAAATGATGCTATTCTTAGAGAAAAAGCTGACTATCAAATGAAGGCTCTTAAAAAGGACTTCGAAAGTGAAATGGCTCGAGAAGAATACTTAAGAAATGCTTATACAAACCCTAATGCTCCAGTTTTAAGAAGAAATGAAGCTGGAGATTTAGTTCCTGTAGATAATTATTTAGATGCTTTTGATACATTAGATAGAAGATCTGATATAGGCAGTATATTAGCGGCTAATCCTGCTATGGGTTATGATATAGCGGTACAAACTAGTGGCAATTTAGATGAAGCTTACAAAAAATCAATATTAGGTACAAGAAAACAATTTGTAGGGATGGACGATGAAGAAATTAATGAATGGTTTGCTAGACACCCTGAATTTGCAACTGCATATGACAAAGAGTTAATTGACGCTGGTATCCCTAGAGGAGATACAGACTGGGCAGAATCTATTAGATTTACTGACCCTAATGCTATAGATTCAGATATAGATGGATTAGGGCTGAAATCAAAAGGATGGGGATCGACTGAAGATGACGGTGTTGAAATTTATGGTGATAAAGGCGGTTGGGGTGGAGGAATTTACTTTAAAGGTTATAGCAATCCTGGTAGAATAGAGAAAAAACATGGAGATTTGATTCTTGAAGCTTTAAAAACAAGTAAAGAAGGTGAAGCAGAAGGTTGGCTTTATGGTGGAGATTGGTCAGGAGATCGTTCAGATGATATATGGGTAAAACAAACTGGTGACGGATTTCAAGTTACAGAAGATGACGCGGGACATAATGATACCTACGATATTAAAATGTATGGGGATATACCTTGGGTTATGAATGCTGATGGAAGTAAATGGAAAGAATTAAGTTCAATGAAAAGCAGTGATTGGGAATAGGGGAAATTTATGGCATTAACTAGTCAAATGAGTTTAGGTTCGGGATTTGGGACTGCAGTAGATCCTCAAACAAAACGACTCAAAAATGAACGAAAAAGAATTATTGCTTATATTAGACAGTATGAAAGAGACCCAGGCAGTTGGTCTAAATCTATGCTAGCTCAATTAGAGCAATTATCTATGCAATATCAAGTTCCATTTAAAAGGAAAGTAGCAGATGCTTCTGCTGGTTCAAACTTATTCGCTTTTGGTGGAGGTTTAGTAGATTCAGCCTTATTTGACTTTATCCCAGATGATTGGTATTCAAACGAGAGTACCAGAAAAGCTGCTAACTATGGAAAAATAGGAGGCTCAGCAGCACAAATACTTGCAGCAATAGGGGCGACTATAGCTACTGGTGGATTAGCGGCTCCTACGATAGGGGCAGCAGCAAAAGGATTAGGAACAGCAGTTACTGGAGTAAAAGGCGTTAGAAGCGCAATGGATATTGCTAAAGCAGCAGGTAAATTAGCAGTTACTATACCAGCAAGAACACCTTTGGGTATGATGACTGGTGGAGCAGCTAGAGGAGCAATGCAGGCTACGGCACCACATTTTGCAGGTAAAGGTGTTGGATGGGCAGAAAATTTATTAAGAACACAAGGCAGGGGGGCTAATGCTAAGATATTAGTAGATGCACGAAATAAAATTAAAGCTGGTGGAGGATTAGAAGATGTTGTATCAGGTCAAACCTTAACATCAGACCAAACCAGATTATTAGCTAATCAAATTGCCAGAAAATATAGTACTCCTACTGGTAAATTAACTAACACTGGAAAATCTCTTGCTAAGCAATTAAATACAGCTAACCAAACAGGAGATGTAGTAATTGGTAGTATGAAAGGAATGGATTTTAGTAAATTTGCAGACAAAATTCATACAGCAACGCCAGCAGGAACGAACCTTAGTGTTGACAATATTATGAAAGTAGCAGGAAGAGCTAGAATAAAAATGGATACTAAAGATGCACAAACTTTATATTCTTATTTAGATGGCAGAGGACATACTAAGTTAAGCGATGCTGTAGGAGATATAATAGCATTAGGAGCAAAGAATATTAGTAAAGGATTTCCACAAGTTGGTATAGGAGAGATTGATAAATTAGCAGCAGGAAGTTCGGCTCTTGGATTAGGGTTCGCAACAACTCAACCATTTAGAAGTAGAATTAAAAGTAGAGAAGAACTGGAATCAGCGTTTACTGACCCTTACGATCCATATAATCAAGCATAGCAGTAAATCACGGAGTATTAATGTCGGAATACGATCAGCTCAACCAACTCGCTGAGTTTAAACCTTTTTATCCACAGGATACTATAGAAAGAATGCTAATGGCTTACAAGCAGAAGCCATGGCTATATAATGAACAATTATTAGCTCAAATGAAAGATCACGCTGTTCATTATAAGTTAGAAATCCCACAAGAACCTGAACATAAACCACAAGATGCTAAATTTGACCTTTTAAGAGGGGTTAAAGGTATTGGAGAAGGTTTCCTTTCTGGCTTTACCACTTTTCAAGTAGGTGAACCATCTGCAAATGAATATGAAAGAATTATGCGTTCAGTAGGTGAACTTGCTGGTTTTGTAGGATACCTTCCAACAGCACCAGGTAAAATACTAAGGTCTGAAGCATTAGTAACTATGGCAAGAAATCTAAGAGGAAATTCAGTTCCTTTATGGTTGGCAAAAAAAGCTACAAAAGCAGTATCTCCAGTTGTGTCTCAAACATTAGGTAAGGCAGCTACATTAAAAAATAGTGCCGTTTCAGATGCGGCTAAATTCTTAACAGGAGATGTTCCTAAGCATGTCGCAGAAGGTGCATTTAATCTAGGTGTAGCATCTTCAATAGGAGCCTGGCAATTAGGGGTTAATGAAATGCTCAAAGCTGGTATGCATGGAACTGTTACTGGGGGTGTATTTAGGGGTGTAGCAAATCTAGTTAATAGAGGAGGAATACCCACTATAGACCCTAGAACTGGACAAAAGGTTCTTAATGCAACTCAAAAAGAAGACCAAATACTACGTATGGCATCTATGTCTTTATACGAAGGGTTGCAATCTACAGCAAGAGGAGAAACAACTCCCGAACAAATATATGCATATCTTTTAGGTGCATTCTTTGGAGCTCATGAAACTAGTGCTGGTGAAAGAATGAAAATAAAGCACGTTCAAAAGGTTGAAAAAGAATCTATAACAAGAGCCAAAGATCAAAATAGGCTAGACCCATCAGGTAAACCTTATCGTTGGGATACTACAGTATTTAATCCTGAAGTTGTTGCTGGTTGGGAAAAACTACCAAAAGACGTTCAGGATGCGGTATATAAAGAAATTGCAATAAGACATGGAAATTATGGAGCTCAAGCTGTAATGGCTGGAGAAACTATTGAAGGTATAAAAGATGCTATTGTAACTGATATAGTTATAAGTGAGCAAACAGGGATAGTTCAAAAACAACAACTTGTAGATACTGCTGCAAAATATGCTAGAGATTTAAAATTAGATAAAATAACAGCAGAAGACTTAGCAAATTTAGATGAAGTTAATGTATTGTCTGACCATTTAAGAGGATTTAAAAAAGAGAATGCTCTGGAAGGAAATATATTAAAACTTCCGTTAAAAGGAATGAAAGATGAGTATCTGGAAACCAATAAAGAGCGAGTATTAGAGGTATTAGATAAACTTCCTGAAGGTAGAAAAATAAATGCAGACATAGAAATGATAAATGAACTTAGAGCAAAAGGTCAACCTGAAACTGCTCAAATGGTAACTAATGCATTAGCTGATATAGCATCTGGAATGGATAAAGCAAGAAAAGAAAGACTTTCTAAAAAAGATAATACTCAACATGATAATGAACCTAGTAAGCTTGATGATTTAGATGGAGCTTCATCAGTTATAGAAATAGATAAACAAGCAAGATCAATTGTTAAAAAATATTTTAAAGTTGATGATAATGTAACTGCCATTGATACAGCTACATTTCAAAAAGAAGCTGAAGCAAAAATAATAAAGGTCTTAGAAAAACATAATACTTTAGATACTTTTAATAAATTTATAAAAGATATTAATAGAGCTTTTCCTAAACAAGGAGATTTTTCTCACGAAGGAGAAAAAGAACTTAGACAGTTACTTATTAGAAAGGTGCAACAAAGACCTTCTCCTTATCTTAATGTAAGTATGATATATGATAAAGATTCTAAGTCTTATTCTAATATATCAGTAGTTCATCTTCACAGAATGAATGAAAAAAATCAAGCTGGTCAAATTAAATCAATCGGAGACTCTGTTAAAGCTTTTGAAATTGCTTATGAATTAACAACTGGAAAAGGTTATAATAACAAAGACAGGGCAATGCTTGTTTTAGATGATATAATACATGCTGGAGGACCTGGTAAAGAAGCCTCATTTAAATCTGTTCCAATAAATAAAATTGAAGACCCTAAAAGTTTTTATGGTGTAAAAGGATATAAATCTGATAGATTTGGAAAAAAGATTCTTACAGATGTTTTTGAAGATTTAAGTTCTAAAAATTATTATTATTCTGGAGGTAAAGGTGATTCTGGGAAAATGTTTTTCTTTAAACATCACCCCGATGCCCAAGCATTAGATAAAGTGAATATAGGAAAAAAGAGAGCTCAATACTTGACTTCTTTAGAAGCTGCTGATCCGTTAGCTAAAAAACATTATGCTAATCTAAAAGCTAAATTTTTAAAAGATTATGGCAATAAAACTATAAATGGAGAATATTTTGATAGAGCCTTTATATCTAATCTTATGTGGGACAAAGCATTATACGGACTAAAAGATTCTGCTTTAGGTGGAAAGCATTTTGTTGATTGGCTTGCTAAAAATACTCAAATAAGAGACGCTAAAGGTTTTAATAAAAGAAACCAAATATGGCTTACAGATGGGTTTGATTTAGATGCAAAATACTTTAAAAAGATGTATAAAGGTCCTACTAAATTTAAAAAAGATAAAGCTAAATTTAGATTATTTAAAGATAGTGATAACAAAAATCTAACTATAAAGGATAGAGCCTCAATGTATATGGAAGCAACAGATGGCTCTGTATTAGCAGAAGCAAGTTTTGTAGATGCTTTAAATGAAGCTTATGGTTTACCAGAATCTGGACAAAATAAATCATTTTTAGTAGATTCTAGTCCAAATAATGGCGCACTTCTTGGTAAGTTTATGTTTCATAAAGCGAGTCCAAAAGCAAGTGAATGGATGAGAGATGAAGGAATCCATTTCTTAATGCCTGAATCTGGAGCAAAAGAATATGGAACTAGAGCATCTGGTACTTTAACTGTTGATAAAACTGGTAAGGCTACATTCGGAACTGGTTTACCAGAAATTACAGTCAAAATTCAAAAAGGAATTCGTTCTGTTCATGGCAATAGAATGATTGGAGCTCAAACTGATTTTAAAAATAAATCATTAAAAATTGATCCAGACCAAATAAAGAAAGATTTTAAAAATAAAGCTTGGCTAAATCCAAAAGTTCCAGGTGTCGATCCTTTACCTGATGGTGTTATTAAAACTGCAAAAGATTTACAAGATTTTTATATTTTACATGAAAGAGCTCATTTTACACCTGAAAATAGAAGATTAAAAGGTCTTTATAATAAACAAGTGTTCAATCAAGGCCCTCCTAATGTTGCTACAAAATTACTTGCTGATTTAGAAAATCATGCCAATAAGTTAGCTTTAGATGCTATGCATATTAAAAAAGGTAAGGGAAATTATGAGTTAAATCTTAGTGCAATTAAAGGTTCTTTAACTGAAAAACAAACTGATCATATGCTTGAATCTCAGTTAATTGCTAAACAATCAATGTCTAATTTATTTCCTCATGCTAGTTCTGAAATAAAACCTGAAATTATAAGCAGATTTTTTGATGAAATTGTTACAGATAGATATAAAGGTAAAGTCTTGTGGAATGAAAAGTTAAAGCTTGCATTAGAAAAACCTGTAAAAGAGTTATCTGTAACAGAGCAAGAAGCTTTTATTAAAAATATAGACAATATTGGTTTATCAGATATAATTGATGCATTAAAAAGTGAACATTTTGGGTTCGTTACTAAATTATATCAAAAAATATTAAGGTCAAATTTAAATAATATAACCACAGAATATGAATCTGGAGATTTAAGTAAAGCTGACTATTTAGAAGCTGTTAATGATGCAAAACAGATAAACTCTTCTTTAAGTAGAATGATTGAAATACATCCAGACAGAACTATATACCTGCATAAAGATGTAAGAAACTATGTTCAATCAGCAATGCGTAATTTTGTGGTTAATAAGGTAGTAAGACCAAAATGGGGGGCATCTATTTCTGCAAGAATGAGAGGTCTTGACCCTTGGTTAGCTAAAGAAGAACATTTGTCAGTTATGGACCTTCCTTTAGATAAGTTAACTAATAAACTAAAGAAAAAATATGGTATTGAAAATCCTGATGAACTGATATTTTTAGATGATACTTATAAAAAAACTACTTTTAAAATTAAAGATGTTGGAATAAAAGGTGTTAAAGATACTATTACTTTAGAAGAATTATGGAAAAACAACAGAAATAATCCTACAGTCAAAGAATTTTTTAAAACAATTTCTTTACGTGTTCCTATGGATTCAATATCTGGTGCTCATAGATTAGTTTTTGGTGGCTTTACAGGTGTTGAAGGCCATGGAGCTGTATTACATCCAAGAGCTATGAAAGCTTTAGGTGGCGCTGATTTAGATGGTGACAAAGTTTCTGTTATGTTTGGAATGAAAAAAGAATTTAGAGATATGTATCACAAAAATAAGCACGAATTTTTAGAGGGTGATTTTATAAAGGATAACAAATTGGCTCCGATTAATAAAGCTGGTATTCAAATATTAAAAGAAACATTAGACCCTCAAGACTCTCATTTTCGTTTTGTAAAATCGGTAATGGATGGACAAGTTAAAGATGCTGATGGTAAAGTTAAAAAACTTACTTGGCAAGATTTATTTACGACTACCACTAAAGGAACTGCTGAAGAATTAGCTCAAAAAAATTCTATTGTAGGTAGATTTACTCCTGGTTCTAGACTTTCAATGGCTCAATCTGCAGATGCTGGTCGTCATCAATTAGGTCCAGCTGTAGTCTCTAAACAAACTTTAAACGCTGCTTATGCCGCTCTTAAACACAATTCTATAGAAAGATATATTAACAAAAAGACTGGCAATACTATATCTAAATCTTTATACCATTCTAAAACTGATGCACAGAAAAAACTTTTTAAGGCTGATCGTAGACATGGAATTACCTTTCAAGAAAAAGACAAAAAAGGCAATCCCGTAGGTCCTCTTAGATATATATATGTAATTCCTAGGGGAACAAAAGCTGAACTTGATAATGCTAGAGAAATGTCTAGAGCTCAGATAGCTTTTGGTTCTGATCCTTTAGATGAGGTCTCTTTAACTGGAGGAGAACACTTCTATAATAATATGTTCCATTCTTTATTTAAAATAGATTGGAATGGAAATGAATCTCATAGACACTTATTTAGTCCTTTATGGGATGGAAGTAAGCAAGGAATGTTTAAAATCTTTAAACAGCTCAATTCTGCCTATTTTGGGAAGAATTGGAAAGAAGGTAGGCGTCACCATTCCTATGAGATAAAACAGATGGGAAGTGGTGTTTTACTGCTAAATAGCAAACAAAGGGCTACAATGTTACCTAAAATGGCAGAAATTTTACAACCAATAGATTATTCTGATGATATTTTAAGAACTGTTGATAGAAGCGCTTTAAAAGATAGATATAGTGTATTTAATACTGATATATCTAAAAGACTTAAAAATTTAAATGATAATTACAAAGGCGGTAATAAAGGTGGACTTTTTGGTAGAGCTTCTTTTAAATCAAAAGATAACCCTATTATATATAAAGTAATAGATTCAAAATTATGGGAACCTGAAGAAAGAGTTAGATTAGCAGATAAAAAATATCAAACTGAATATGAGGAATTGTTTAGAGATTTAGTAGGTAAAAGATGGGGAACAGAAAAATTTACAAAAGGAGAAGATAAAGGACTAACACCTATTGAAAAACACTTGGCACATTCTTTTCCAGAAACTTATGAAAGCTTTTTTAAAGGTAAGCCAGAAGCACTTGCAGATGCAATAAGAAACGCTGATGAATATAGAATTAGAAATATAAATGCAGCATATAAGCAGGGGACTGATTTTGCTCAATTAAATGCTATGGATAGAGTATCTGCAACACAATTATTAAAAGGTGTTGAATTAGCTAAAAATACTGGAACTACAGATGCTTTTATACACAAAATGGCTCAATTTGTTCAAAGTATTAAAGAAAAAGAAGCTTTTATGAAAGCTAAAGCATTAGAAAAAAATATAATTGAAGAAGTAGATCATATAGCCAAAGATAAAGCCGAACAAATAAAACTCGGTAAACAAGTTAGAAAAGTCTTTGAAATCGATGAATCTACAATGCCTTTTGCTAGACAACAACTAATTAATGAAAGAATTAAAGCATTTAAGCTCGAAAATAAGGAGAAAAAGGGCGAAATAACACCAGAAGAGTCTTATTTATTCGATACTATGATGATGTCAACATATTTTAAAGGCAAAGATTTTACTAGAGTAGATGCATGGAAGAATCTTGATGGTCGATTAAAAGAAGAGTTATTACCTAGATTAAGAGAAATTCAGCGAAGTAACTCTGGAACATACTTTTATAAAACAGGTCTAGAAAGTTCTTGGATTAATGAACGTGCTATAGGTGATTTTTTTAGGGCTTATGCTAAAGAATTTGATGAGTTAGCTCCAGGCACTGTTCGAGATTTTAATGTTAAAAAAGCTTTAGAGACACAAGATAAAGTTAAAGAATTAAGAGAGATTGCCCCTGAAGACCCGTTAGAAGATGATGTCGCTGGTATAATGGAAGCTAGAGAACGTGCTAAAGATGCTAAAAAAAGTGGCTATGCTTTATCTAATCCCGAAAGAGAAATGGTAGATGAACTTATAGGCCATATTAAATACTATCACAATAGCATGAAAAATGTAGCTAATTTAAATCTATTAGCTAGAAAGTTAAGAGTAAAAAACTTTGATGCTTTTACTGTAGAAGACTATCGTGTAATGAATAGATTTTTTAGAGATATGAGAAGTGGCAATATATTTACTACACCTAAAGGTTTAACTAAAGATAATATATTAAAACTTGCTAAACGTCATTGGATGTTATTTCCTAGAGCTGTTTCAGAAGAAATGATGGTTAAAGACTTTGAAATCTTTGAAGAAATGGGACACTTTAAAAATTATAAAGGTCAAGATGTCGCAGGTAAAATAGGTACTCCTACACAAATTATAGAAAATATACAATATTATTTAGGTAAAACTGAAGCTTTATCTGTTAAATTAAATGAAGACGAAAAGAAAGCTTTAGAAAAAGAATTAAGAGAGGTGACAGGTTATGAATCCCTTCCAGAGGGTTTAGGATCATATATTGCAGAAGTTACAAATGCTAAACGAGCTTTAAGAGCTTTTATGAGTAGTGAGCATAAAAAAATTCAAAATCCTAGAAAATATCGTAAGAATTTAAAAGAATATGAGCAAGCTGTAATTGATGCTAAAGAATCTGCTGATTGGGAAAATATTAAAGACAAAGTTTTTGCTGTAAAAATACACAGTAAAGGACCTAAAGCTCCTGGAACAGCAAAACGTACTGGAAGGCAAATAGCTGATAGTATTAATGATGTTTTAACAGAAAGAGCTAAAACAACATTTAGTTGGATTAGAGGTAAAAACTATTATTGGGACGAGCAAACTAATAAATATGTTAAAAATCCATTAGTAAAGGACCCTTTAGAACAATTTATTTGGAAAGATAAAAAAGGAAAAAATTTATATTGGGGTAATAATAAGGATCTTCCAAAAATTAAATCAAAAGAATTTACGCAGCATATAGAAAAAGTAATGAAAGAAGGGTCTGTTTTAGATTTAGGATTGGGCCTTGATAATTTAAGAAAAATACAGCGATCTATTACTTTAGAAAAATTTATAGCAGAAAGAACATTAACTAAAGATATTACTAAAAGAAAAATGTATAATGATTTGATTGAGATGTATCAAAAACAAGAGATGGATTATACTAACTATTTTAATCCTAATGATTATCATCCTCAATTTGTACATAATAAAGCAGTAGCAAAGGAATCTGTAATAAAATCTATTGAAGAAATTAAAAAGCTTCCAAAAGAAGTTATGGATAAAGATCAAAAAATAAATCAAATTGCTAAACTAATTAATAAATATAGAACAATGACAGGTGAATGGATTATTTCAGATATAACAGATAGCCAAATTGAATTAGGCGCTTTAAGAGAAATAGCTGACAAAAAGAAAGGTAGTCATTTTAAGTGGTTAGAACAAGATCCAATTGCCCCTAATATGATGTCTCGTTCTAGTGATTTACCTGGTTGGTCAAGAGATATAGGTAATTGGGATATATATCAAAAAAACCTTATCGATACATTCTATAGACAGATAGGTCAAATAATGGCTAAAAATGCTATAACTGGCTTTACTAAAAAAACAGCTAAATGGAATGATGAAGGTCAAGCTTTTGCTTGGAATAATTATGTTCAAGACTATACTACTAGAGCTCTTGGATTTCCTTCTAAAATTCCTCAAGAATGGATGGAAGGTCCTGGCAAGGAATTAATGAAAGTCAAGGGAACTCCTTATTCTTGGTTCGCTGATAATCATGTGGTAGGAATGATTAAAAAGGTTAAAAAATCTCTTGGATTTAAACAAGATTCTAGAATTCCTGAAGAATTGGGTTTAACAGAAATGGATTTAAGACATTGGTCTAATCTTGAAGCTAAGTATCAAATGGCAACATTACTTGCTCACCCTAAGTCTTCTATTGCAAATATATTCGGTGGAACTTTACATACTATTCAGTCTGCTGGATGGCGTAATTGGAAAAATGGAAGAAGTGTTGATTTTTGGAGAACACAAATAGCTGGGGGAGCTTCTGAATGGCAGTCTAAAAAAGATATTGATAAATGGGTTATTGGTCATGGTGTCGTTCCTGATTTTATAATGTATGAAGCTGGACTTAATCCTCATTTTAGAACTGGTAAATGGAAAAACTTTTTAAACGATGCTAGAAGATTAATAGATAAAGACCCCGCCGTTAAAGATGAAAGTCTTGTAAGCTTAGCTAAAAAACATAATATTACTGAAGCAGCCTTTCAAAAAGCTGCTTGGTTCATGAGAGAGCCTGAAAGAATGTTAAGAAGAGATGCATTTGCAGCCCACTATTTACAAGCTAGAGAAAAGTTTGGACATGCTAATATGGCTCTTGATCATCCTATGTTAATTGCGATGGCTAAAAAAGGTGTTCAAGCAACTCAATTCTTATATTCAGCACCTTTTCGTCCTGCATTTAGTACAACTTCTTTAGGTAAAGTAATGACAAGATTTCAAACTTGGGCTTGGAATAGTGTAAGGTTTAGAAATGATACATATAAGCAAGCAAAATTATATGGTTTTAGACCAGGTACAGAAGAATTTAATAGATTTAAAAGGCAATATCTAACCGACATGTTTGTTTTCGGACTTGGGAATGTGTTCGCATATTCATTATTTGAAAGTGCAATGCCTGCTCCATGGAACTGGTTTCAAGATACAGCGGATTGGATCTTTGGTGATGAAAACGAAAGAGATAGAGCCTTTTTTGGTCAGTGGCCAACCGCTATAGCTCCGCTCCAAATGGTTACTCCGCCAGGGTTGCGGTTGGTCCCTGCCACATTTAATGCTTTTGTTAATGATGATTATTCAAGATTAGCAAATTATCATATGTGGACTATGTTTCCATTTGGCAGAATGTTACGTGATGCTAAAGGTGTTCTAGAAAATCCAGCTATGACAATTGAAAAAACTACTGGTGTTCCATATTTAAAATTATCTGAAGCATTTAAAAAACATAGAGTAGGGACTATTGACCCTCTTGGTAAACGAGAAACTAAAAAATTAGCAAAAGAATATCCTTGGATGCAACGTGCTGTTGAAAATCCTTTAAGAACATCTAGAAATGAAAGTGTTCGAACTGCTGTTGAAAAACATCCAGAACATGGTTGGATGGTCTTTCCTACTATAAGATTAGTAAATGACCAATTAAAAGAATATAGTTTGAAACGCTCTATGGAGCTAGCTATTAAAAATAAAGACTTTATTCCTGTTGATTCTCTTGAAGAGGGTAACAGAATTTCTAAAGGATTCTCTCAAAGACTTACATTAAACGAAAAAGGGGAATAGATCCCCTTTTCCTCTAATAGTTCAGGTCTACATTGAGTTCGGCTGATTGTGTGGTGTTTCAATTCCACTATTAGGCTTGCTTGCCTTCATATCAATTGTAACATTACCTATTTTAAGTCTAAGATAATTTCTATCTTTTGATATAACTTGTAAATCTGTTCCTTTTTTTGGATTTTCTTCCATTTTATTAAGACAGTCTATTATTTTGTCTCCTAAAAGGAATTTCCAAGCTATGTCAGATATATCTTTATAGTGCGTTACGTTGATTGATATGTAATCAGTCGCATCATTTATCTGCCTTTGCATCGTCAGTTGCCCCTCTAGATGTATTTAATTTACGATCTTCATTAGGGGTCCATTCTGTTCTATGTATCAGGCGTTCTCTTTCAGTTTCTTCAGTATCTTCTTCAATCATTCCCCATAACAAGGTTACGTACACTATTACATCGGTTAATCGGCCTCTCACGTCTTCACGTTGAGATTCATGACCATTTATAAACGATAAAATACCGTCTATATGTTTCATTAAATATACCCATAAAACTTGTTTTCTGTCAAGGTTTAATTGTTTTGCTATTTTTTCAAAGTTTTGAAAACAATTATCCTCGTCGTGAGCATACTCTTTTTGACCTGAATCTCTAGTTGAGACAATCTCTTCCCACATTTCATTCATTAGCTTTTTATGTTCTTGAGTTGTCATTTCTTCCTCTCCATGTCAATGTACTAAAAATGTAATTATGAACCCACCAACATTCTCCTTCATTTGATGCTTCCATAGCTGCTTTTTTTATTCTTTCTATAAAACTCATGCCTCTATATTTTTCTAATAGATGCACTGATGCTTGTCCTTTGGCTGCCATATACCCCCCTTTCTGGTTTAAAACGGCAATTCAGAGTCCTCCTTAGCTTTTGCTACTGCTTCTCCTGGATCCATTCCATTTTTGACCATTTCAACAACTGCAGGCATATTTTTCCAGTCGCATTCGGTTATGTCTAAATCAAGTTTAGGTTGCAAGTCCTCATCTTTTGCACTTATTGCAAAAAATAAACTCCTGCTGCTTCCCTTCTCGTTCAGCCATCCCGCAAGTCCTACTTTTGCTCCTTTTGGTATGTCTTCTGTTACTTCAATGTCCCCTCTAAAGTGAGGCTGTCTGTTCTCTTCAGTAGCATCTTTATTAGCATAAAGATTAGTCTTTCCTAGTTTAGTATATCCCATTAGGACTCCTTATTTATTATATTTTTGATACAGGGGCTCACATAAAGCCGATAAATCAACTACCAGTTATTGCCCCAAGTATCGTCCTCTGTTAATCTAAGAATAAACGATTAAGTTTACTCTGTACTTTTTTTTGTGTTTCTTCAGGTATATAGTTTTCTACCTCTACAGCACTATCCCAAAAATCTTTCAGAATATGATATGCCTGATGGAGTCTTACGACTCTAGAACTCATTGTTTTGAGCTCAGCTTGTAGATTTTCTAATTGCACTATTAGTTTCTCTTTTGACATCTGCTTGTATAATTGATTGATGCTTTTGTTTTTTGACATAATCTTCTCCTCTCGTCTCTGGATAATGTTGTTGACATTTTCTTCTAGACCTAGAGATATTAAATATAGAGGTTATTTCTTTATTTTTCCAATGTTGAAATAATTGTTTAGCACTTATTTTGTCTAAGTTTATAGAAGGTTTATGTTGTTTTAATTGATAATGCCAAATGGCATAAATTAAGGATACATCACAATTAGCTAGTTCTGGTTTAGCAATAATGAATCCTTTTACTATATTAACCATATTAACTCTCACCGAAATTATCTCCTTTCGCTAGTTTTCTCAAGACATAACTTTTCATATTATCACTTTTAGTTTCTAAGAATATTAATAAAGATTTATATTCCTTATCAGTTAAATGTCCTTTACGAGTATTACATCTTCTGCATATTATCGCAAGATTCCTACGAGTAGAATCACCGCCCAAACTGAGAGGATACATGTGATCACAAACAATGTTATATACCAGCAATATATCAGAGCAATACCTGCACTGCTTTCCATAACTCTTAAGAAATATTGTTCTAATTTCTTCAAGAGAGATTTCAAATTTAACTTCATATTCTTTACTCCTTTTCTTGAGTGAAGATTTCAGAGTAGATGATTTTTTCATTAATCTATGGAATATTTTTTTAGAAAAATGTCCATGATGAAGTTTGAGAACTTTTTCAAATCTATCTTCCCAAACTAATACTCTTCCTCTTCTTTTTATTGGTTTTGAAGGCATCTTAAATCCCCCTTATACTATAGCAAAAGATATAAATGTGTGGAATTTAAATATTTTTATAGTAAAAGTAATAGAAGGTCCATCTTCTTTCTCATTACAACCTTTACATATACCAAATCCAACTCCTAATATAGCAAATAAAAAACCAGTTTCATTTTTTCTTAACTTTATAAAAGCCATTAAGACCTCCTGACTCTGTTTACTTTTTCTATTTTAAATCCACGAATACCTTGACCATTTTCAGCTGCTTCGATAATCTCTTTTCTAGCACCTTTTTTGTCGATTTCTACTTTATATCTTTTATAGTTATCAGGAACTTCATCTTCATTTATAACTTCAATTGGTCCCCAAGTTTTGTATAGTTTATATCGTGTTGTTTTTGTTTCAAAAATATTATCATTACCAGCAGTTTCTATAATCATTGGTATTAAATTTTTATTAAAATAATCTTCTGTTCTTTTAATAGCATTTTTTCTACCTCTTAACCTATTAACTTCTTTCATTAAACTGCCAATTTCTGCGTCTATTAAGTCTCTTCTTTTATTCATTTCTAAAATCATATGATCAATTCCTGATGCTTTATTTGCTAATGATTTTTTTATTTCTTCAATACCTTTGTCTATTTTTACTATTTCAATATTATATACTGTGTCATCTTCTCTTTCTTGTAATTCTAGATAGTTTTTTTCTAGTTCTAATTCTATAAGATTAGTTACTAGATCTCTTGATGTTTCTTTAGACATTCGTCCTCCTTAATCTAAATGATGGAGTCCATTCTAATTTAACATCGAACAGTTCCCCATCTGTGTTTTTAAACAGTTTAACTTCTTTTTCTTTAGAATTTGCTTGACCATTTATACCGATAACTTTTCTAGATGCATTTTCTATTGCACCAGAACCTTTACCCGCATATAAATCAAGCACTTCATTTCTACTGTATTCTCTGCTTATTTGAGATACTTGTAAAATAATAAGATCATTAGTAACAGCCATATTTGATAGTCCATGTGAAATATATTTTACCTGTTCATACTCGCCTCTGACATGAGATGGAGTTGCAACAAGGTCTATATAATCGACTATAACCATAGCTGGTTGTAGTTCTGTTATTTTAGTTTGTATCTGTTCTAAAGTAGGAGCTGTAGTCTGGAAATTTATGTGTCCAACTAAGTCTGCTACTGATGGATATATTTTCTGATAGTCTTTGCTAACCACATCTTTAGTGAACTTCCCTGCGATTTGTAAAGACCTTCTATGCATATACCAACCAGCTAACTCTAGAGATAAATAAAGAGTAGGTATTTGGAGGTCGGGGTTAATTACATCATTTTTATGGTCGTATCCTAAAGCTATATTATGAGCTAAGGTAGTCTTGCTTGACCCTGTAGGACCAAAGATTGTAATTAAGTCTCCTGGATAGAAGATACATTCTCTATCTATTCCAAATGCTTTACCTAGATTATAAGAGCGTCCAGTAAAGTCTGTTTCTAATCTCTCATTTAATTGAACTTGTAAGTCTGATGAAGATAATACATCTACTAAGTAATCTTTCCTTTTATAATAAATACATTTAGGATTACAATATTGAGTCATTAACTCATCTTGGCATCCATATTTATATCCTTTATTATAAGCGTACTCGACCTGATCACTTATTTCCATTTCATTTAAACTTCCATTGTTCCATTCTTTAAGAGCTGCTTTTGTTGCAGTTGATGGAATACCATGTCTTCTAAAGTGAGACACTATTCTTAATAATGTTTTATGTCTAGAACCTTCTTGTGGCCCAATGTTTAACATTGTTTGTACACATGTGGCAACTTTACTGGGCTCAGAAATTTTACCCATTGGTTTTGATATAAGTTTAGTAAGATCCATTTTAGTGTGTTCTTCTAATTCTCCATTACCAACAAGCTCTTCATAAGGAAAGTCATATCTAGCAACGGATGCTAGTTTATGTATTTCTTCTGGAGAACTGGTCATTGCTTCATTAAAAGTTAAAGGAACTTTATATAATCCAGTCTTTTTATTAAGAGAATGTGCGACTCTATAAAGCCCTGTTCTCATATAAACCATTGGGTCTATGTCTGGAAACATTTTAATTAAAGTTGTTTTTACTTGAATTGGCAACTTTTCTGATGCTGGAAAATTAAAAACACTATTAGGAATTACTATATGGTATCCACTGCCCGAGAAATAAACTCTAAAATTATTTTGATTTAATTCTAGTTCTTCTGTTAATTGATATAAAATACTTTGACATTTATTTAATGTATGTCTGTCAGTATTTTGTTCTTTATCAATATCAATAAGAACATTGTCTATATTTCTTGGACCATAATATCCACGTAAACTATTATTATTAGAATCTGCAAAATCAACTGCATCTAAATTATAAAGATACATAGATCTATACAGTGGTCTCTCTTTGCTTAAGTATTTCTTTAGGTCATCTTTTTTAATTAGAACCCCCCGTTTCCGAGGGGTCTCAACTGCAATTTCTATATTATTATAGATTTGCGACATCAATTTCATCCACATTAAAGGAAGTGTCAGCGCCTACATTATTAGCTGTCCCATTTCCTTCTTTTGCTTCCTTAAGGTATCCTTTTTTCCTTATGAAATCAACATAACTTTCAAGTTCTGCCTCGCTACCATTTTTAGCAGCAAGAACTTTATTATGAACTCTTGTGTATGCTTTACCATCTTTACCTTGTTCTTTATAAATAAAGATAGTGCATGCAGAATCTTTGTAATTATCCATAATATAACTACAAATGTCATCTATTTTTTCTTCTTTAAAGTTAACCCATTCACCATGTTGATTAACTCCGCCTTGTTCTCCAATAGCATCAAAGAAAAATGTTATTCTTTTAAGCAATGTACAGTCTTGAATTGTGCCGTCTGGGTTCTTGTCCCATGAACCTGCTATTTTCATGATTCTTGGATATTCTGAACCCTCAACTTTGAATTCAACTGCAAGATAAACGTCTGCCCAAGCAAATTTACTTGAATCATCTTTAACGCCTATTATTGTCCCAGTTTTAATACCAGTCCAATCTCCACCGCCAGTTTTTATTTGAGATCTCATTAAAGCCATTTATTTAGCTCCCTTCTCCTCTTTATAGGATTTTATTTCGTTTATAACACTAGTGTAATTAAATGGTAGTCTCTTTTGTGCTAATGGTTTTAGTCTTGAGCCTACCATTCTTTCGTCATATCCCTCAAATGATATAAAATAATCTCCATTTTCTTTGTCAATGGTTGTATATCCTATTACATCTGCTTTGGCACATAACACTCTACCTAAACCTGAAGGTAGATTTGGTGCTAACTGAACTTTATCGTCAGTCATTGCTGTTTGTTTTGCGTGACTACATATAACTAGATTTCCTCCAACTTTCTTTAAGAAATCTTGTAATCTTTTAACAATATCAGCGTTTTTCTTTTTAGCTGCAGCCCAGTCTGCGCCCCAGCTTCCTTCACCCATATTTTCTATACCTTGGTCAGCTTTAACAACATCTTCAATCCATGTATTAACCTGATCTATAGTATCGATTACTATGGTGTCATAGGGATACTTATCCCAGTTTTTTTGTAAGTCTTGCAATATCTCTGCTAAAGAATAAGCAGGCATTTCTTTTCCTCTATTAGGACCACTTCTAAAATAAAATCCACGTTCTATTGGTGGGATTATTTCTAAAGTTTCTTTTCCATTTTTAAGGATTTTAATACCATCTTTTTCTTTTACTCTTGTTGGAGCATTCAAAGATGCACAAGTAATTACATTTGCCCCGTCTACAAAGTCTGCTCCTAAATCAGTATCAATTACTAATACTGCTTCAGAACCTTTTTGACTCCATGTGGATGCTTGTGTGGTTTTACCACTTTTTGGTTGGCCGATAAAATACCATGTTATTCCAGAGGGTAAGTCATCAGTCCATTCGTTTGTTATTTTATTGATTTCTAACAATGGTTACTCCTTCCATATTATCAATAGATTAAATAGGGACTAGTTTGACCTAATCCCTATCATTATTTATGCGACTTTTGTTGTTTCAATTTTAGGAAGGACAAAATGTTGTCTTCTTAATGAAACAGGACCTAACGACCCCCAAATGTACGCATAATAAGGCCTATCTTGCAAGACATTAAATGCTTGAGATAAACCTAATGATGCTGCTAAGCTACCACAAAATATAGTATGCTTAGCTGTACATGGATCGTCAGCTATTTCTGAGCTGGGAACATATGAGTCCATAAAATAATCGTCATCTCTTGTAACGGTTATTATTTCATAGGTCAATGCTCCCATTCTCATGTCTATAAGCCATTCTCTTGCAGGATTTTTTAACCACTCTTCATATACTAATTTTCTACACTCCATACTGTCTGGAGTTAAGAAAACTTTACTTCCGATTGGGTATCCTTTTTCCCATCTGAGATTTTTAGCCCTTAAATCACATTTTTTATTTAATTTCTTAACTGTGTGATAAGCTGCAGTTACTTTAGGTTTATTTAAAAAGTCTTCTGACCATGATGTTGAAGATAAATTATGTTCTTCTAACATGTCATCGTCCCAAACTTCTATATGTTTAAAACCCATTATTGCAGCATTTTTAATAAGGGCTGAACCAATACCTCCAGCCCCTATTATAGTTATGTTGTCTAATTTACTTTGTTCAATTAGATCTTGATTGCGCAAATATCGAGAACTCATAATGTGTCGCCATCCTTTCTGGTGTTGAACCTGCTTTCTTTAATAGTTTAGCAAGTTTTTTTTCAGACATGTTGGTTTCATGATATTTTTCTTCTATCTCTTTAACCTTTTCAAAGGTTTCTTCATTTAAAATATTCATTCTACTCCAACCATTATAGCTGCAAAAGTCTATATATTCATCATAAGAATCATCTTCTGTTTCATCGCCATGTAAAGAGCCTAAATGAGTTCCTATATTATGTGTATCATAAAATAATGAACCTTGACCAGTGTATCTTGCTCTGGTTTTTCCATTTCCTATTGATACAACAGATGTTTTTTTAGATTCTTTTTCAATGAATTGGACTTCATCTTCCCAATCAGGACATTTCTTAACATATTCAGATACATCAAATTCGTCTATGTATTCTCTATGTATGTTTCTATACTGATCTATATAACTAAAACCAAATGCTATTTCTTTGCCTGGCTTAGTTGATACTACTAATGAATAATAAAATCCTTCATCATTTACGCCGTCATCTAATTGTTCTTTGTCTGTTCCACTAAAGAATGCTCCCATATTATGATGAGAATGAACATTTCCTTGAACCCATTTAGTACCTATTTTTGGATATAACTTTCTTAGCTTTGTATATCTTTTAGCTAAGTCAGCCCCATCCCAATCTGTTTCTGATGCCGAACCAAGATGTAGTACATGGAAATATTCTAATTTAACTCCAGTTGGAAAACCAGTTTCATCGAACTTTTGAGAATACCAAGCTGGACCTGACCATTCTCTATTTGGATATTTCTTAAGAAAATAACGAACCTTGTCCATTATCCTCTGTGAAATGGTTAATTTTATTTGATTTGTTGAGCTCACGCATGAACCTCCTTTCATCCTTTTTAAGTTTCTCAAGAGCTTTTCTATAAACAAAAGTCTCGAATTTATCGTAATTAACTACACATTCTTCTATTTTATCTTTAGCAATAATATCTATACTTGTAAGATATGGTTTACCTTTTGCTTTGTGTGGTATCCCTTTAGATACTAAAGTAATAAAATTACCTATTTTTTCACCTGCAAATACTAAAGATTTCATAAATGATGCTTCACTTGATTGGCTACCAGCTGTAGATTCTATAACTTTTTTAATATCAAGTGCTATTTTCTGTATTTCTTCAGTTAATTGTACACTGTATCTTTGATTAACCCTGTAACCATTATTATAACTGCTTACTTGATTAAGATTATCAGACATTTGTTTAAGTTGAGATATAGTTTCTGGTGTTAGCTTACCTGTATATTGAGAATATAATGTTAATAGGAATATTCTTACAAATTCAACAGATTGAAATAAAGAATAATCGCCAAATTTGTTAACTAAAAATACATAACCCATTATTTTATTTATATTCCATCCAGGATCATTGTCATAGTCTCTATATGTAACATAATGATGACAAGCACTATCTATCCATACATTATTGGTCCCCATATATGTAAATGGAGGAATATCAGTATTATTAAATACTACATTAGCTCCAGCACTTTGGTCATGGATATTTAATATAGTTCTAAATAAAGATAACTCTTGTCCTTGTATATCAATTTTACCCATAGCTGGAATATCTTGAGGATAACCCCACCTTGAGCTATCTTCTAAAATTCCTTTAATGTCTAGATTCCGATTTCCTTCATAATCAGTTATGTCGCCATTACCAAATGCACTTATAACATGCTTGTAATTATTTAAAGCATATGTTATTCGTTTCTTTCTAAATCTAGAACCAGCTACATATGTATCTCTTCCAGTATAGTTTTGTAGCCATTTAGCCATATTATTAAAAAATCCTAAAAAATTACAATTTTTAATAGCAGTGTTAAGCTGTGCTGTAAATGTTCCAAGACAAGGCTGTCCATTACTCATATGAGGATGTTTAGCGCTTGCCCATTTTATGTCGTCTTCATCATAATCTATCTTATATCTAAATTTATATTTAATATCTGTAGATGTTATACGTATGTCCAAATAATAGTCACCCATATATAAGTGAGGTCTAAATTTGCACACAACATTTGAAAACTTTACAAGAGGTTGCTCACATAAGACAGGCCTTATTTCATCACTATTATCTGGATCGGCCATTTGTCTATATGTCATCCCTGTTTCGATTGAATACTTTTTTTCTAAGACATTAGCATGTATATCGACTTGATTTTTAGCATTATTATACTCTTCTTCTGTAAGATGCCCTACTTCCCACAGCTGTTCTATTAGATTTAATAGATATTCTTTCATTTTACCTCACTTTCTGTAAATTCAATAAAGAGAGAGACCACGCTTGAGTTGCAGTGCTTTCTGCTGGACATCCTTTAATTCTCTTAACGGATGGTGGTTTTAGCCGTAACTCTCTCTTTAAAGTTATAAGAACTTATCTGCCTGATTTGTTCTTAGATTTCATTATAATAACTGTATCGCCGTCATTTAGTGATAAACCAGCGGTGTATTTTCTTTCTTCTCCCTGTGCATCTGTAACTTCTACTGCTACTTCTGTAGGATTTAAAGAAAACTCTGTTAATAGTTCCCCTGGTGTCTCAGCTTCTTTTTCAGCTAAAATACCGTTATTTTGATTCCAAGCGGATACGTTGACTTTTGCCATTGTAAACTCCCTTCTTTATTATTATTGTCGTTAGTTAATGTAGTACTACAACTACAATGTTTAATGAATATTAAAACCACCTGATTGAAGACAAAATTCAGAAAAATTCTCTACATTGTCTTTTGCAAATGGATAACTTCCCATAAATCTCTCATCTTTATCTTTAGATTTTTTAAGTTCATTATTTCTTTCTTTTATATGCTCTTCCCATCTGTCTACTGTTCCGTCTTCAAGCAATATTTTAAGTTTAGTGCCTATTTTAGCAGCAGTTTCCTGATCTATCTCTTTACCATCATTATAACTACCACCTCTTGCCTGTTCATCACTTATAAAATCACCACAATGCATACATACAAAATCCCACAATGGTCTCCACCACCATACATTATTTCTAAAGTATACACCAGGGTTTTCCTCGTGATATTTATCCATTTCTTCAAAATATTGATTTCTATGCTTTTCAGGTAAATCCTGTGCCCAAATATCACTATCTTCTTTATAATATTTGTATTTAACATCACTTTCATTTATTTGTGGATTAATTCCACTTAAATCAAATCCCATCTTTTCTCCTTTATCTTTTTATTTAATTTATAGGGCTGATTGACCCTCGTTAGTGGATGTATACTTCGATTATTGGCATGTTAACCACTCGCCTGTCACTACAGCCCTATTAAAGTCTCACAGGAATAGTCTCCCACTTATTGACTTTATTTAATTTTTTGGGAACTTTGATGGTGCTGTTTATCCATCTTTCGGCAAAAGGCCAACTTCGCATTAGCTTTACCATGTTAATTCATGTTGTTCCCTTGGTACCAAATTCAACTTAACGCATGTTAGACTTACATAAGTTTAAAATAACCATTTAACTATAAAATACCATATTGTTGCACCTATAAAGAATATCGCTAAATAAATGACCCAATTTGGTAGACTCATTAAAAAGTCCATTATTTGCCCTCCTTGTATATAATCCATCCTTCAGTTAACATTTTTAAAGATTTATCATCTAATTTAATGTGTTTAACAAATTTTCCTTTTCCTGTATAAGCACTAATCATTTTAATTACTATATGTTTACCATATTTATCAGGAACAAGTTTCGCTTGCTTTATTTTATAAAAAATACTATCTCCTTGCATTTCTACCTCTCTTTCTAATATGTGGGGCTAACACAAATCGCCAAAGCATTAGCCCCGTGGCACATAGGGGGTACTATTATACCCATTGGTCGGCAAACCTTGTATGATCTGCCTTGTGTGCGAATATGAGGCGATTATTTAGTCTTTACCCTCATTTTTATTCTTCTCTTTTTATTTAATTCTTTTAATTCTTCTGATCGTGTGAAATCTCTACTTTTTTCATCCCATATAAAACTTGCTTTTAGTTCCTCTATTTGTCGGTTAGTTAATTTAGCCAATATCGCTCCTTTCTATGGATAGGTATAGTCTTTTAAGGACTATTTTTAATCAGGTGCGACCTGCAACCTTAATTATTGACTATACCATATCGCATATAACTGTTTTCTGCTCATACGAGCATGTTTAGTCCTCTTTTCGGGCCATCTATTGTTAGCCCATTGTTCTAATTGATACCTAAATCTATAAGGACATTTCTTACCGATGTGCCAACCCATATAAACCCCCTTTATTTAAATTACTATTAAAAAAGAGAGAATGCTATAGGGCCTAATCTATAGACTAACATCTCTCTCTTATTATTGTTACTTTATTGGAATGAACAATCTTTTGGCCCACTTATACTTCTTTCTTAATCTTGTTACGATGTAAGCCATTATTCTTTCCATTACTACAAATATTACAAACCAAATAGGTAGCGCTATAATCATTGTTCCAAGTAATGCTTGCCAATGACTTGGTAATAAAACATACCAAAAGCCTATTGCACTAACTATGATAAAACCTTTAACTAACATATTCATTAGCTCATTCCTTTCGCCAATCTAATGGCTCTTTTATGTGCTCTACTTTCGCACTGATTTACATCACTTTTTTTAATCGTGATGATTCTATTGTTAAAACTAAAATAATACCAAATATCACTAATATTGCTCATTTTAACTATCATATAATGCCTCACTCTCTTTTGACTTGTTATTGTTTTATGTATACTAAAGAACTACACCTGCACTATTGAGGTCACACTATAAAAGAGAATGGACATTTGTCCACTCTCTTCTATCCCTAAACTCTTATAGGATGCTATAAGAAGCATATTGTCGTTTAGGATAGTATAACTTTGTTACACCTTGTAAATCGCTGTCATCATCAAGTTCAAATATGTTATCTTCGAACTTACTTGCTGACAACTCATACACAACGTCTGAAATCTCACACTTATTACCTTCAAGACTATCTCTAACTGTCATTAGAATAGCACTATCAAGAGATTTCGGAATATTGGTAACCTGCTTTGAAGAATCATCTACCTCAAAACAATTAGATACTATAGTAACCTTAATACCTTTACCATAGGCTAATGTCTTGGCTAACTGATTCTTAACACCATTAACTAATTCAGGAACACGATTACCTGCGGAATCTAAATACACTCTGCTATTACGCTGATTACCTGATTTAGTAGTAATCTTCACTGAACTATCTGTTAACTCTTTATTTACTATCTTGGTTATATTCATTATCTTTTTCATATACTGTTTTCCTTTTTATTAAAGACTGTATGTCGTTACGATTTATGAACTGATAGAAGACATACATTCTACAGCCCAGGCTGAAAGTGGCAGAGCCCGAACAGGGCTCAGTTTGAATCCGAACCGTGTGGAATTCAACAGCAGAGGCACCCCACTGCCGTAGAATCCGACGGGGTCGGTTCAATGTATATCACGTACTCTCATTCTACAGCAAAAAACCTAAATTCAACCTAAAATAGGTCTTTTTACGTAGTTTTATAGAGAATGGAAGGTTAAGGTACCCTAAAATATTTTTTAATTTAAATTTAAGTATTGGAACTCTACACTAAAGAGTAGTATATTAGTATACTATAGATTACGGTGTTCCTTAATCTCTATAGCTCACTTATAAGACTTTAGACAAACTAAAATGAACCTTATATTAATATATATTCTGGAGTAGTAATGAGTAGTAAGTACGATACACTAAAGACTGATGATATAGGAGGTCCCTGGAAAGGTGAAGTTCCAGTGGATAACGTAAGAACCTACCCCGATGATGAGGAATAATGCCTAGATTCGGTAGCAGATCACGAAACAATCTCAAAACATGCGATAAAAGACTACAAGACGTGTTACATGAAGTAATTAAATACGTAGATTGTAGCGTTATAGAGGGGCATAGAAGTGCTGAAAGACAAGACAAACTATTTAAAGAAGGTAAAACCAAAGTTAAATATCCAAATGGCCGTCATAATCACAATCCTAGTAGGGCTGTGGATGTGGTTCCTTATCCTATCGATTGGAATGATAGGGAGCGCTTTCACTTATTTGCAGGCTTTGTTCTAGGAATAGCAAGGTCTATGGATATAAACCTAAGATGGGGAGGAGATTGGGATCAGGACTGGTATGTACACGATAATAGATTCGATGATTTTCCACATTTTGAACTAAAAGATGTATGAGATAAGCATTAAACATAAAGATTTAGGTAGGCAAACCTATAAAATCTACACAAAAGACGAAGCCGATAAGGAATCTATTGAATATACTTACTGGAAAGAAGCCAAGAAAGGCGATTATGCACTCACTGATGATAACTACGTTGGCAAGGTCATCCAGAAGAAACAATATATTGGAGATAATGGGGTTAGTTCTTATTATGTTCGTATGCCTTTTGGGTATGCCTTTCATTCTCCTAAGTATCCTACTCAAAAACTTAAAGCGGATGGGAGACTATCTAATCATACGCTTTCTGGCAAATCACAGTTAGAGGTTAGACGAGGAACCCAAGAATGGAAAAACCTAGCTATGGTCTTTTCTGTATGTTTCAATATGGATTTGGCTATAGATGCAGTATATGACAATCCTACTAAAAGCAAGATAAGAACTGCTAAGAGATGGATGAGAACACAGGAGTTTAAAAGTATGGTAAAAGATGAATTAAAAGAGGTTTTAGCTGAAAAAGGATATAATAGGTCGAAAACTATTGATTTATTGTCTGAAGGATTAGAAATGGCTAAAGTTAAGAATGATGTTACTAATTATCTAAGAGTTGTAGAGAATCTACAGGATATGTTAGGTATGAAGGATAAAACAATCACTAAAACTACTACTCAATTAGAAGCTACAGCCACTAGGAAGCTTTTAGATGAAATAAATGAAGAAGAACAGAATTTAAAGGGCAAACAAGTTACTGTAGAAGCGAAATCGTCTACTGATGAGTGATTTTGAAGCGTTATATGAGAAAAAACAAGCTTTAAAGAAGCTTAAGAACAATATAGCATTATTTGGTAGACATTGTTTTCCTACAGCCTTAAGAAAAGCTACACCACCCTTTCATCATGAGATATATAGAAGTTTAAAGAATCAAAAGACAAAAAGAGTATTAATAGCAGCGCCTCGTGGAACGGCTAAATCCACAGTTACCTCATTACTCCTTCCAATGCACCGTATAGCGTTCAAAAGAGACGATGAAGAAGAATTCATTGTTATCATATCCGAATCACAGGCGCAGTCTATTAACTTTTTATCAAGAATTAAGTACCATTTAACCCATTCTGATAACTTTAAGATGTTATTTGGTGATATGGGCCCTAATACAGCTAGAAGATGGACAGCAACAGATATTGTTACTGCAAATGGAGTTAGGATAGTAGCTGTAGGTACAGGACAAAGAGTTAGGGGTTTTATCGAGGGTGATACACGTCCTACACTTATTATAGTAGATGATTTTGAGTCGGAACTTAATGCATATACTATGGAAGCACGTGCTAAAAACAGAAAATGGATGACAGAAGCTGTTATACCATCTTTATCTGATGAAGGTAGAATTATAATGATAGGAACGGTTATATCGGAGGATTGCTTCTTATATTGGGCAAAAGACTCATCAGCATGGAAGACACTATGGTATAGTATAATAAATGATGACGGCAGTCCTATATGGCCAGAAAGATTTCCTAAATCAAGAATCGCACAAATAAAAGAAGAATATAGTTCGGTAGGTAATATAAATGGTTTTTATCAAGAGTATATGAATATAGCTCAATCTCCTGATGAAGCACCTTTTAAGCCTGAATGGATTAAATTACATCAATATGATTTTGAAAGAAGAGAAGGACAACCTTGTTTGGTGAAGCAAATAGGTGATGGTGAAGAAGTCATCCCTATAGAGGTCTATGGAGGAGTAGACCCTGCTTCGTCTTTATCACAAAGAGCAGACTTTTTTGTTCTTATAACAATCGGAATAGATCATGATGGTAATAGATATATAGTCGACTTATATAGAAAACATGTATCTCCTGCTGAACAGCCAGATATAATAATAGAAAGATTTAAAAAGTTTAGACATAAAAAAATGAAAATAGAGACCGTTGCATATCAAGAAGCATTAAGAGCAGCAGTTAAAAAGCGTATGTTAGAAGAGAATCTATACATACCAGGACTTGAAAAAGGGGTTAAACCTCGTACACGTAAGAGTGAAAGGTTATTATCTTTAGTTCCTATGTTTGCTAAAGGAGAATTTTTCTTTAGAAGCCAAGATACAGAAGCACAAGCAGAGTTCTTATCTTATCCAAAAGGTAAGCATGATGATGTAATGGATGCACTATGGACTTCGCTTGAAGGATCAAGGCCTTGTAGATTAAAAGATTTAGATGGTGTAGAAAAACGAAGCAAAATTAAGAAAGTTCTTGATTGGATGACATTATAATTCATATATTAAAGTGCCGAATACTGGCTAAATAGGGGGTATTAACTTGGCTGATTACGATAATAAGCCAATTGCCGAAGAAACCAAAGAACTGTTTGATCTCTACAAAAGAAAAAGAGATGTCTGGGAAGTTCAAGCTAGAGAAGACCAGGAATACAGACTAGGTAGGCAATGGACCAGAGAGCAAGAAGAAACATTAAAAGCAAGAGGCCAAGCTCCTATTGTAGTTAATCGTATTCACCCAGCAGTAGAGACAGCAAAAGCTATGCTTACTGCAAATAGACCTTCATTTAAAGTATCTCCAAGAGAAGATAGCGATACAAAAATAGCTAATGTATTAAATCAATTACTTAGTTATATGTATGATGTATCAGACGGAAGAACATCTATAAGACAAGCTATAGATGATTACTATGTAACTGGTTTAGGCTATATAATGGTATATCAAAATCCTCAAGCAGATGATGGTAAGGGTGAAGTAATGATAAAAGATATAGACCCTCTTGATGTATATGTAGACCCTAATTCAAGAGATCCTTTCTTTGATGATGCAGAAAATATAATAATATCTCGTAATTTCACAAAAGCACAAGCAAAAGCATTATACCCTCAATATGCACAAGCAATAGATGCAGCAGAAGGCTCTTATGAAAGTGATCAGATTATAACAGGCAATACTGATAGTTCTGGCCTCACATTCCCTGGTGAAATTGAAACTTTAGAAGATGATGAATATATTAGAGGTTATGAACGATTTTATAAAATTGAAGAAACGGCATACAGGGTTTTTGAAACTTGGACAAAGAAAGAATATAGGTTTACTGAAGAAGAATTTCAACAGTATATAAAAACAGAGATTGGTATTCAACAAGGGAAGATTATTGAAGGTAATGAAGCAATTGAACAAGCAAAAGAAAAACAATCTCAGTTAAAAACTCAAATATTACAACAAAATTTAAAAATGCTTCAAGAAGATATTCATGTTATGTCAGAAGAACTTGAGGTTCAATATGTAGAACAAGAGCAACAAATGCTAGAAGCGGTTCAAACAGGAGACATGGTTCCAGACAGAATGGAATTAGAACTCGGCAAACTTAGAGATGCTATAGATAATAAAGTTACTCAAGCAAAAGAAAATGCAATGGTCCAAGCTGGACAAGTTGCGAAGATTCCAGATATAGATGTAAAAACAAAAGCTCACTTAATTAAAGAAGGATTAGTAGAAGCTGTCCCCATATCTCTAACTAAAGTCAAACAATGTGTTATATTAGGAGATAAATACATTTACTCAAGGGTGTTACCTTCAAGTAACTATCCTATTGTTCCTTTAACTAACTTACACACTAGGACTCCTTATCCAATGAGTGATGTTCGTATGGTAAAAGGACTTCAAGACTATATCAATAAAACCAGATCACTGATTATAGCTCATGCAACTACATCTACCAATATGAAGGTATTAGTACCTGCTGGTAGTGTAGATATGGCGGAGTTCGAGCAAAAATGGGCTCAACCAGGTGTCGGTATAGAAGTTGATTTTGATATGGGGCAGCCAGTAGTAGCAAGTCCAGCACCTCTTCCGAATGAGCTGTATAATAATGAACAGACCGCGAAAAACGACATCGACCACCAACTTGGACTCTATGAAATGATGATGGGTAATTCTCAAGCTGCCCCACAAACTTATAAAGCGACTATATCTCTTGATGAGTTTGGACAAAGAAAAATTAAATCTAAATTAGCAGATATAGAAAGTGGATTACAAAGAGTTGCTAAAGTTGCTATTCAAATGATGCAAGAATTGTATCAACAAGAAAAAATATTTAGAGTTGTTAATCCAAACAATTCATTAACAGAATATGCAATTAATAAAAAATTATACGATGATAAAACTAATGAAATTAAAATTGCTAATGATATTACTATAGGAAAATATGACGTTGTATACGTTTCAGGTTCGACACTTCCGTCTAATAGATATGCGGAACTCGAATTTTACATGGACGCTTATAGTAAAGGCATTATCGATAAACAGGAAGTCCTTAAGAAAACTGAGGTCTTCGACATGGAAGGCGTTCTTGAAAGAACAGATACTATCGGCAAGTTACAACAACAACTTAAATCGTTAACTGCACAACTTAAGAAATTAGGTGGTGATATGCAGACATTAACGAGAGAGAATGTTCACTTGAAACAAAAAGTCGAAGTCGAGAAGTTTAAAACTGAACTTGACCAAGTTAAGAACAAGTCAAAACTGGCTGGTACTTTATTTGAGAAACGTTTAGATGATAACCTCTCACTTCTTTCAAAGGAAGCCCGTGATGCAGCAAAAGAAAAAGCAGACTCACCTTCTCCAGCATCAAAGAAGCAGTCTAAGAAGAGGAATACATAGCATGGAAGCTAATAAACAAAACGTTAATTCGACTCCCGATTTTGAACAAGAAATTGAGGATACTCGAGTACAGAACGAAAATACCGATTTTACATTCGAACAAGAGATGGGATTACCTACTCAAGAAAATAATGCGCCCCCTCCAGCTAGGGGTACCGTACCAGAAGAACAAGTTGCACCGCCACAGGCACCGCCACAAGATTTTTCTCAAAATGAAGTAGCTCCCGAGCAAACAAATGAAAAAGTTAGGTATGAATACTGGCAGTCACAAGCTGCTCAAATGAAGAATCAACTAGATGCTGTTAAGGAGTATATGCCTATGGTAGACTATCTCCGAAACAACCCAAAGGCCGTTGCGAATTTAACGCCTAATGGACAAGCTCCCGACGGGCAAGTTCCAGAAGGTCAGCAACCTCAAAGTGGGCAGAAGGAAGAGTTTCCTCCTCCACCTGAAAAGCCTCAGCAACCTGCGGGGTTCTCGAGAGAAGAAGCATTTAGTGATCCTAAAAGCGAAAGCGCAATATATCTAGATTCTATTGAAAAGTGGAGAGATGATTCACAGATGTATAATCAACTCGCCTCTCAATATGAAATAGCTACAATGCGCGAATCCTATAATAAAAAGATAGATGGACTTGAAAAAGTAGAACTGGAAAGAAAGCATGCAGAACAAACATATCGGGAAATGCAAAATGTGCGTTCTTTTGTAGGTCAAAAGTATAATTTAGGTGAGAATTTAGATGATTTTATAAATACTATGAATGATCCTAAATCTATTAACATGGATGATTTAGTTGGTTATTACCAATATAAAAATGGCAGAGTGCCAGCCCCACAGGCTGTACCACAAACCCGTCCACAACCTAGTCAAGCTTTTAGACAAACACAAAGAGCTCAATCAGTGCCACGTCCTATGGGTGTTCAACCTGCTGCTAATCCAGCTACTGCTAAGTCTGGTTCAAAGTCTTTTATGGACGCACTAATAACCGACAATAACAAACATAATATTCTCTAAAGGGGGAAATTAAATGGCAGACTATAGTGGAGGCGAACTTCTAACTACCACACCTTCGGGTACTTTTGGTGGTGTAAGTGTCGACAATATACGAAGAACGTTTGGAATTGGTGATAAGGTTGCAGAATTAGCTCCAGAAACATCAATTTTCTTTTCGTATTTGTCTAAGCTTGGGAAAAAGCCTACAGACGAAACAGTTTGGAAACCATTGGAATATCGTAACCAATGGCAAAGACGTAACTTTAAAATGACACAAGTGTATGCTGCATCTGGGTCATATGGATCAGACAACGTAGTATTTGCTGATGCAGATGATTCAAATGATGGAACACATGTAGCATTTGAAGTTGACTACAGCAACACTGGAAAAGTATTACAATCTTATACACACTTGGGAACAAGTGATACAGGTGGATACTCTCCAATATTCTTAACAGCTGGTCAGATTTTAAGAATTGAAGGTATTGCATATAAATTAACAGCTGACCCTACTTACTATCAAGAAGAAGATGGCGCAGCTAACTGGGATACAGTTGAGAAATCATCTGCTGGTACAGCTCGTGGTGGGATTGCAACAGTTCCATTAGCTAATCTTGTAGTAGTAAGTACAGGAAGTGCATTAGCAGCACATACGTCAGGTGCAGAAACTCCCGATGATGGTCAAGTAATTGGTTCTCAATGGGCTGAGGCATCTGGTGCTCCAGAAGGTTGGAGAGATGAACTATCTGCAGTAGAATTCTATACACAGATATTCAAAACTTCAGTTCCTTTAATGTCAGGTTCAATGCAAGCAACTAGATATAGAGGTTATGCAAATGAGTGGAAACGTATTTACGCAGAACACTTAAAATCTCATAAAATGGATCTAGAAAATGCATTCTTATTTGGCTATGGTAAATACACTAATGCAGACACCAGATATTCATGGGGTCTTGTACCTTTTGTTGAAAATAATGGTGGTAAGAAATATGAATTAGCATATAACGGAACTGCAGCAGATTCTGCTGGATATGATGTTAGTGCTGGTTTTTCTTACGATGGAATGATTGACGTAATGGATGACTTTATGAATTACGAAGGTGGAAATAGTGGTCAAAAACTATGTCTAACTTCACGTAAAGTTATCAATGCATTGCATAAAGTAGGTTCTGGTAATTTCTTACAGAATTCATTTGATGCAACTACTAGTCAAATCTTCCAGGCTTCTTTAGATGTTAAACCATCTAGCTTTATGCCAATTGATATATCATCAATATCTACATCTTGGGGTTCTATGAATTTCATAGCACATCCATTATTTAGAGGTGATATGGAAGATAAATGTATATGTGTAGATTTATCTAACGTATCATATAGACCATTAAGTGGTAACGGAATATCTCGTGATACATTCGTTGAAACTAATGTTCAAGAAAATGATATTGACGGCAGAAAAGACATGATCATAACAGAAGCTGGGCTTGAGGTAATGTTACCTGAAACTCACGCTGTTATTGATTTTGTAGCTGGCGGATAATAGCTAACAATTGTGCCCCTGGTTAACTCTGGGGGCACTAATTAAAGGATTAAATGGCAACAGATACAACAATAAAATCAAGAGTATTAACAATATTGGGTGAAGATAATGCCGATTATTTAGATAATCTGACTGCTCCAGAAGAAGTATGGAATGAAGCACTATGGGAAATCGCAGGAATGATGCCTCATAGATATTTATTAACACAAATTAAACAACCTGTTGATTTAGAAAATATGGATTTAGATGATGGTGATGGCAACCCAGAAACAACTAATGGCTATAGTTTTAAAGCAGAAGATTTAATAGTTCTACTTGTAACAAGAACAGTAGGCGATCATATACTAGATACAGGTGGCGATTTAGTAACTGAACGATATATTACAAAACCTTGTAAAGAAATGGCCTTTGAAGAAATTCATAAAGCAACAGATGTAAATAGTATTTATTTTGCGACTAATCATAGTCCCGTATATACTTATAAAAATGTAGGTGGAAATAGAACTATTTTTGTTTATCCAGAGCCTTCTCCTACTTGGACTGCTGGAACTGGTACTTATGACGATGAGACTATACTGCCTTATGGGGTATCTGGTTTTACTGTTTATGGCTATCCTAGAGAAACAATTAATGAAACTGATGCTGGTGTTCTTGGTGAATCAGAGTGGGATACAATGACAGAATTTGCTAATATCCCTAGAGACATAGAGGATATAATAATAAAAAGAATTGCATTAAAGATTGTTGAATTAAAAATATCAAATATGGCTACACAAGAAGAGGACACAGAATTGTTTACTTTATTAGGGCAAGACAAAGCTCTACTCGAAGAATCTTTATTAGATAGCATTAAAAAAATAAAATCTGAATGGGAGTCTAAATAATGACTTTATTAGAGATAATAGAAACTATACAACAACATCATCCTACTATTGGAGAAACAGCTTTAATAAAAGCAATTAATAGAGCTCAAGATAGCTTTACATCGCAAACCGATATTATAGAGGCTATTGCAGAAGATGAATTAGTTAAGGATAAAAGATGGTATGATCTAGATCCAGGGATGTTAACAGTTAAAAGAGTTGAAATAGATAATATATCTATAAAAAGATTAATATATCCTCCTAAAGAAGGAGATAAAACATAATGGCTACAGGAAACACAGGTTTACTTAGTAATGAAAATAAATACTATTGGTATATAGATGGAGAAAGAATTGCAATAATCGAAAGGAAAGATACTGCATCTACAAATGTAGACCCAGATTGGCAGTCTCCATCAACTGGAGGAGAAAATCTAAGATTAGTATATACTTCAAAAGCAAGTCACTTTACTAATGATGCGTTAGATCAGTCATCAGAAATACCTTCTCAATTTCATGAGGCATTAGCTGCAAAGGTAATATCCGATTTATATACTTTACCAGGAGAAAATTTAAATATACAATTAGCGCAATTATTTGCCCAACAATTTGCATTGCATGTTAGAGAAGGTAAAAAATACGCTAGAAGAAATCATGTAAGTGGTGGACAAGTAGTCCCTCATTCATATTAAGGATAAAATATGAGCTTTGTAAGACAACAAATAAATCAGGATTCAACATTCACAACTGGAGAGACAGTTATTCCAGTTAGTATCCCTACTTTTCAATTATGGGAAAATACTACTGCTGATACTAGATATGATTTAGGTCAAGGATGGTCTATAAATATTCCTAAAGATGGATTAGATTTAAGTTTCCAATTAAATGGAGATATAATCCTTAATATTAATAAAGTAGGCGGAATTCAAGAGCCTATATTATCATTAACAAATTATGCCCACGAGGATAACATACCAGATAGTTATATTACAGCTGGATTATTAGCTAGAATTAATGGCGAATTGTATATGAGTAACACTACTAATATTCCAACAGAATAAAGGAGAGGAAATGGCAGACGGCGCAGTATTAACACCAGCATCAAGCATAGTAAACCCTAAAATATCTACACTTATGGGTCCAACTGCATTAAATGCTTCTACAATAAAAACATTAGTAAAAGATCATTTATATACTGCAATGACAACTGTTATTGATGATATTGATGGTGTTTTAGGTAGTACTAGAATGAAACCTTATGTTGCTGCAAGTTTAACAACTGAAGAAAAAACAGATTTAGGAATTGATAAAATACATCAACCTTTAGTTCCAGCATATTTAAGAGCTGGTAGTTCTATTATACATAATGGTAGTGTAGATAATTTATGGTTTCATAATGGAAATGTTTACAAAATATCTGCAAAAGCAGATTTTGAAGCAGCAAATTCGCTCGTTCACACAAGAATGGCATATTTATATACAAACACAAACGGTGATGCATCAGAAGCTACAACGGCTCTGGGCAATTACACAACAGAGCTTGGCACGCTGAGCTAAAGGAGGCAAACTAAATGGCAACATGGTCAAAAGTCGTTATTGAAGACGCCACTGGGACAATAGCTCAGAAGGCAGCTAATTTAACAGAAGGCAGTAGAAACTCAATAACCGTAGCAGTTGATGGTGGAATGACCATCAACAATGATAAAGTTACATTAGCTACAATGGCTGGTATAACTAAAGGTAGTATAATTTATGGTAATAATGATGGTGATCCAGCATATCTAGCAGTTGGATCTCTTGGTGAAGCTCTTATCAGTGATGGTTCAGGGCAAATAGCATGGGGAACTGTTTCAACGGTAGGTGACTTATCAGATTTATCTGATACAGATATGACTACTGATGCACCATCTAATAATGATTTATTAACATTTAATGGATCAGATTGGGTACCAGAAACACTTTCTCAGGCAGGGGTTCAAGAGGAATTAACATTTGGTCACTCCGCTGGTAATGCTCTTAAGACAATTAATGGTATAGCTAATGAAGAAGTATTAATAGGAACAACTGCTGGTGGTGTGGGAGTTAAAAGTTATACTTACAGTGAATTTAGGGCAGCTGCTAGTTTAGATATTGGATCTGATATTCAAGCATATGATGCACAATTAAACACATTATCAGGACTATCTTCTGATGCGGCTTCTGCGATTGCTATTTTAACTGATTCAGAAATAGAAGTTTTAGACGGAACTCATGAAGATAATAATGTAGCTAACAAAGCTATTATTAGAGGGGCTAGTGGTACTAGATTAGATGGTCTAACCCTTATAGGTGCATCAACTCCATTGACAATTTCTGGCGCTGGTGTTGTAACTGCACAGAATACTACGGGTATTTATGCTAATTTAAATATTGGTGATGGTGTTGCAGGAGAGGCAACAACCTGGAAAGATGCTGATAGCGATGTAACATTTACTATAGATCATGATACTGGACAAATGATAGCATATGGTGATGGTCAGTTTTTACAAGATTTAGCAGTTGAAGGGACAATAACATCTTCAGCTTCTAATGATGCTACTACTGATCAAAGTTCATTTACATTAAATGCTGATGCAACTGACCCAGCAAACTCAAATGAATCTTATTTTGGTGTTGATATGGGTAGTGGCGATACTGATGATGATCCAAAAGTTTCTTGGAACTTTGGAAATGGTTCTGGAGCAATGAAAGGTATGGGCTGGGAATTGTGTCCAGATACAGAAACGTCCAATACAACCACACTAACAATGACTCAAAATGCAGTAATATTATCTGCTTATCCTGTAACAGCTGATCCTGGTGGTGCAGATATACCTCAAGGTGAAGGATGTATGGCTTGGAATACTACTAATGATACATTATGGATATGTACTGATACTGTTGCGGGCACACCGTAAGAATATAAGATAATCAAGGAGTAATCAATGGGGAAGACTCAAAACCTTATTGTGAATCAGCTTAAAGAGCTGCAGGAAAAAGTCCTGCGGCTCGAAGCTCACAATAAAGACAGCTTAGATGCTTTAGGCATACAATTTACAATTAAAGATACTGAGTTTTTAATTAGGTTAATAAGAAATTCTAATGTATCTGGGATGGATATAGATACAGTAAAATCAGTAACAGATAAAATAAACTATATACACAGTGTATTGCTTGAAAAGGGGATTAATATCTAATGGCTACTTGGAGAAAAATATTACAAGAGACCCCATTAGCAGAAGATTTAGCTACTAGTCCGAGTGCCGATTTAATTTTAAAAACTAATGGGACAACTACAAGTTGGGCTACTGTAGAATCTGCTGCAACTGGTACCGTTTCTGAAGTAACTGTCGGAACTGGACTACAAGTAGTTAATGGAACTACTACACCAACTATAAACCTTAAATTTGATGAATTAATTGATAAAACAAATGCGGTTGATGGTTCAGAAGATGAGCTATTAATTATAGATAATGCTAGTGCCGCGCCAACAGTAGCCAAAAGAAAACTATTTAGCGAAATAAGGTTAAGTGCTTTTAGTGTTGCAGATTCTACTGGTCCATCTGATGGTAGTGAAGCAATACCAACTTCGGGGCAAGTCTTTTCCTATGTTGAAGGTTTACCTATATCTACCTTTACTAATGATTCAGGTTTCGAACAAAATGTTCAATCAAATTGGAATTCTGTTTCGGGTGATGCTGAAATATTAAATAAACCTAGTATTCCCGTAGATTTAACAGTAGATGGAGCAGGAACTGTTCATTCTAATAATTACACAGACACAACATATAGTGTAGGTGATGGTGGATTAACTACTAATGACTTTACTAATGATGATCATACTAAATTAGATGGCATAGAAACAAGTGCGGATGTAACTGATACTACTAATGTCACTGCGGCTGGAGCATTAATGGATTCAGAATTAACTGATTTAGCTGGTGTTAAAGGAGTTACAATAGATCATTTACAAGTTAAACTTTCTGAAGGAGCATTTTACGATGGTGATAAAACTAAATTAGATGGTATAGAAGCAGGTGCTACAGTAGACCAAACTCAAGCAGACATAAATGCTTTAGCTATAACTACAACAGGTGCATTAGATAGTGGTAGTATAACAAGTGGATTTACTGGAATAAATGTAGGTAGTGGACCAATAACTACTACAGGAATTTTAACAGGTGGAAATGGAGTATGTCAAGGAACAGATTGGCGTCATCAAGAAATTCATTGTTGGTATTCTACTACTACTGCATATTTTATGCCTTTTGGACCTTCAAATGTTGAAAATGCAGGAGTAACAGATGCTTATAATGATGACACTTTATATATTGCCCCATATGATGGGACTTTAGAAAAGATAGTAGTACAATCTGCAACTGGTGTTGGATTTCCAGCAGGGGATACTGATATAGGGTTAAGAGTTAATGGAACAAATGGAACAGCAGAACGACAAACATTAGCAAACGAAACAACAGCTACATATACATTTACTGGAAGTAATACATTTTCAGCAGGAGATAGACTTAGACTAAAATTTGATAGTGCTATAGCAGCAAAATATGTTAGTGCTACAAGTATATGGAAATTTTCAATATAATAATAAACAATAAGGGGATTGAATGTTAGATACATTAAAAACAGGAGCGACAGGAGTAGTAGGGAGTTCAGTATATTGGGTTGAATGGGTACCGCCTTTATTTAGTGCATTGGCAGCATTTGCCACTTTAAGTTACATGGTAATTAAAATCTATAAGGAGATGAAAAAATGAGTAGTTTTGGTAAAATCGTTGCTGGATATATATTCAACGACGAAATGAAAAATAAACTAATCAAGAAAATGAATGAGAATGTTGATATTCCAATCATTTCTGAAAAGACAGAAGAAAAAATACTAATAGCTATTTGGGAGTCTGTTGAAGAAGTTGTAAAAGATGCTTTAGTTAATGATTAAATTTAACATTACAGAGATTACAGTATATCATGATTTAATTGTAAATAATTCGGGTAATACTAGATTATTAGAAATAGGAGTTGATGATGATACTGTTTTTGAAGAATGTCCAAAGGAATGCTCTCAATGCAAATCTAAGGATATACTTGGATTAGAAATATTGGGAGCTTCTTCGGAAATATTATTATGGATATGTGATAAATGTGATCATCTACATTTAAGATTAGATAAAACTAAAACTGAAAAACTGTTAGAAAACAGTACAAAGCTTTGGTCTAATCCAAATGATTGGACATTACCTGATAAAAAGGATTACATTTGAAACAATATATAGTTACACCAGATAAGCATTTTCCTTATCATAATAAAAAGAGTTTATCCGTAGTATGTAAAGCAATAGAAAAGATTAAACCATATGGATATATCGATTTAGGAGACACTGGTGACTGGGAAAGCATTAGCCATCATAAATATAAAAAGATTGGAGGAACTCCTAGATTAGAATATTATTTACCAAACTTTATTACTGAAATAGAAGAAGTAAATAAAGGTATGGATATAATAGATAATAGTTTAGATAAGGCTAAAGTTAAAAAACGTTACTTTATACAGGGTAACCACGAATTTTGGATGGATATGTTTGTAGAACAATATCCATATTTACCGCAGTATAATACTAAAGACGCTTTAAAATTAGAGCAAAGAGGTTATAAGTATTATGCTCGAGGAGATTTTTTGACAATTGGAGATTTAGGGTATTACCACGGAGATGAATATGGTGGAAAGCATCATGCAGCAAATCATTGTACTCAATATAAATGCAATGTAATGTATGGCCATCATCATGATGTTCAAGTGTATACCGATAAAAGTAAATTAATGGGTCCTATTACTGCATATAGCATCGGTTGCTTAAAGAATTCGGACTATGAAGATAATAAATTTACAAAAGGGAGACCATTGAATTGGAAGCAGGCATTTGCTATAGTAACATACACAGGTAAAGAACATTTTGTTGAAGTAGTGGAGATAAATAATGGTAAAGCAATAATCAATGGAGCGCTAATAGAAGGATAATGGATGGATATTTTACAGATTATGGAACAATTTGGTATACCCGTTGCGGTAGCCATGGCGTTCGGATTTTTTATATGGAAGCAGAACAGGTTCATTCAAAACACTCTAATGACAGAACTAGACCAAGATTTCAAGAGGTTGGAAGGTATCATTATAAAGTTGATTGATCAACAAAAGTTAGTACAAATGGAACAAAAGAAATTAAATGGTATATTCAAAGCACAAGTAGAGATAATGGCTAGATTAAGTGGAAATGGACTGAAAGATAAATTCCTAAGAATCATGGAAAAAGGTGGAATGAACGATGAATAATAAGCCTCAAAGAATGAAAATTGAAACACCTATTGGTTCTATTGAAAGTGATAGTGGTAGCCACACAATTGATGTTCTTAGTGTAATCCTTATTATTGGATTAGTATTAATAGGGAAAAAAGTTATAGGAAAATGGATAAAATGATAATACCTAAGATGCTTATAAATTCAGTAGCAACCGCATTAACTAAACATTTTAAGTTAGACAAAATGATGAGTTATGTATTTGACGATAATGAATTAGATAAAAAAGTGGGTGAAATGGATAAACGCCTTAATTTATTAGAAAAAATGGCTCATCCACCTAAAAATATTAAGTGTAAGTGTAAAGGAAGCGATGCCTAAACAGTTAAAAGAATTAAGAAACTTTATAGAAGGTGTTAGCTCTAGTCCATCAGCTTCTGATATTCCAGACGAAGCTCCTATATATTCTAATAATCTTGAAGCTATAGATGAAGAAGGAAAATTAAGGGGAGCAAAAGAAGATGTTCCTAAATTAACGGAAACTGGGCCTAATAAAACTACCTTTAATAAAGGTAATACAAGTTTTGATTCTGGTACTGTAGAAATTCCTGTAGTTTATACCTTTACATGTTATGATGATGTAAAAACTTATAATAATACTCAAACCCAAACTAATCATTTTCAAAATAAGTATTTATATGAACAAATTGCCGATATGGTTAAAAGTTCTAAATATGTTGCTAATACTGATTATAGGTCTCATATTTATAATACAGAAGAAGGTGATGAAGCAATTTCGTTTTATGATACTGGTTTAACAATTGATTCTACCAATACAGGCGGACTCGCAATAGATGAGACACAGATAGATTTTGCATCAGAAGTAATAATAGACCCAGATACTCATGATGGACATACTTGGTTTGAAGCAGGAAGACATTGTTTAATAGATAATAATATAGATACGGGAAACACTCCAGAAGTAATTATCATTGGAGAAGCTACTTTTGTAGCTGATAATATATCTGGAATGTCTATAACAAGAGGAGCAGAAGATCCAAGAATAACAGATGGAACAGACGGTAATGAAGATACCGATGATTCAACTACAGCTCAAGTATGGTCAATAGGTTCCAAAATATATGCTTTGGGAGATTATTTTAGTATAGATACAACATTTGAATCAGCTTTAGAATCTCCTACGGCTACATTAGCTCGTAATGGAGTAAATTTCTATTCCTTTGATAATTCGGATTATTTATTTATGAATGCTAGAAATCTATTGTTAGCAAGCAGTAGAGATGATGGACAAACTTTTACTCGTAATAATTTAATTGTATACGATAAAAATACTATTTCGAATCCTCCAGAATTTAAACTAAAAGTATTTAAAAACTTTTATGAAGAAGGTGGTGAAAATATAACTGTTATAGAACCTGAAACTGCTGATGTAAATTCTAATGATGAAGGCTATCCAGAAAGAGTTTCTCTTGCTAGAGGCCCTAATGCAACATTTATTGGAACGGGTTCTGCAATAAGTTCTAAACCTCAATGGCTAGGAGAAATACACCATGATAGATTTGGAAATAGTGTCGAAGGATTTCATTTAGAAGACGGAGAATTAAAAGCTATAGATGATGACCAAACAATATTTGCAATAAATTCAATGGAGTACCCGTTATGTTATCCTCCAAATGATGGCTCCATAGTATCTGATCCAATTCGTAACCATAGATTAGAAGATTTTGTATTAGGGGTATCAGATTCTGGTCGTTATTTTTATTTAATTAGGAATAATGCTAGTTATGTAAATGATGGAAGTGGCGATTATTTACCTCCAGAAGATGCAGTTGGAAAACAATTTAAACATGAAGATTCTTTAGCATTTATTCCAAGTTGCGTTTCCTGTTCTAAAGATATGACTGCTACTATGTCTAATTATGCTCCTAGTCCAGATGATTATTGGCCTTATAAAGAAAGCTGGAAACATCAACTTGCTCCCGATGGCGAACCATCAGGTGATGTTCCATCTAGCGATGGAACTGTAGTTAATGGACATTTAAACGATGAAAACAATAGAACTGTCTATGTATGGACTGCTGATGTTACCCAAAATAATAAATTATATCCTTTCGCTATTCAATGGCATGACCCAAGTGATGGTTCAGTAGACGATACTATAGCTGATATGAAAATGGTTATTTTATTACTTGATGGAGGGCCTTTAACTTTTACTCATAGAATATATATCACTCAAAGAACAAAAGATACTTTAGGACTTAATCTAGATGTTGAAAATGATGAAGAAGAACAGGTATATATAAATAGACCTCCAAAATCAGGTTCATATATTTCTGATATATTTGAGAAAAAAGGTAAAATTTACATTTTATATGGACATAAATCTGGATTTACCTTTGATGAAGAATGGCTATATGTAATAGATACAAATGATTTTGATAGAACTCAATCTTTTCATGGTCAAGCAATTAATGCTAAACCCATTACTCCTCCAGTAATTAAAGTAAAAAATTGGGGTAAAGGTTATGATAATTATGGTAAAGACGTTTGGATGCCCGAAGATGTATTTAAAGGTGGTTTACAAAGTATGCAATGGATTGGCCAGGATTGGGGATATGGAGCTTACGCTAATTATGTAAAATGGCGTAATTGTGATGCCTTAGGTTTTAGACATAATGGGAAACATGTTGCTGCCAATAGAAATATTAATGGAGCTAATGTAGAAGCGGATACAACTGGAGGATTTAACGAATGTAAAGCATCTAGAGTAAATACATTATCTAATGATGATCCTATGAGATGTCCTGGATATAATGTTTGGGACCATAACTATGGTAATACAGGATCTAATAGACAAGAAAGTAATCCATATGTAGAACCTAGTTTTGGTGGGTGGTATAATTATGGTTTAGGTGGAACATATCAAAGTAGTTCTAATTCAGCGGATTGGGGTCCAAGCTATGGATTTGAAAACTATGTAGTATTTCCTCAAAAAAATGGATTAATAAATTATGAAGATAGAGATGATATAGGAGTTGTTGCATTTGTAGATGGAAAACAGATTCAAAGTGGCATAAGTTGGAATCATAGAAGAAATTCTTTTCAAGCTGGTCTTTTTACATGGAGAAGAGAACATACTTTATGGAATGATATTGAACCTGTTATAAAAAATTATAATGAATATGTTATGTTTGCTGTAGATCATAAAAGTTTTGGAGTAAGTCAAAGATGTATGCCTTATGGCACAACATATCATAGAGAATTAACGTATGGAAACATGGGAAATGGAACGGCTTGGGGATGGGATGTTACCCCGTTAAGAAGTATATCAGATTCATTCTTAGATACAAATGGATTAACAACAGAAGAATGGGTAAATGAAAGCAATGAAGGTAGTGCCCCAGGGTTATATCCTACTGAAACAGACCATCTTGATACAGAAGCATATGATTTAGACAGTGATACTGATAGAAGAAGACCACAAAAAAATGCTTTTAGATTTGGAACTTATGCTAACCTTAATACTACAGGTACATCAAGTGGCGCAAAATATCAACCTTCAGATGAACCACAAAGAATTCATAATAGACATATATATCAATTTGGAAGCATTACAACTACTCAATCAGGACAAGCAGAAAATAGTGAGGCAGCGACAAAACCAGAAGGATTACATTCTTGTTTATCTGTTATGAGAAATTATGACCCATTAGATACCGACCAAATAATAATGACTGTTCAAAATATTGGAAGACCTAAATATAACACGTATATAACAAGATGGCCCTTAACTACTATATCTAATAACTATGCTACTTATGAGCCTTTAGCTGCTGAATGGGTGCCAGAAAATGAATTTAATCCATTAAGAATTAATAATATTGGTAATGGTATAGGTCAAATGATGAGATTTAGCACAACTGCTGCTGACCAATATCAGATAATTATAAGTCCTACTATGGGAGATTTTCAAACTGGGATTGTTAAATATACTGATTCTACAGAGGATTCATATGTTCCAGCTACAGATGATGGTGATATTGGATATGAAGACACTACTTATGGAACTTACTTTTGGAAACATCCTGCTGGAGGTTTAGATTTTGGTTTGACTATTGATTTTACAAACGAAATTACCGATATTACGCTTGATACAGATGGCGATGGTGAACCCGATGCTATTGGCCAAGGTAATTTTATGGGCAATACAAGATACTACTGGAAAATGACACTTTTATATGATGGATACCAAGAAGGACCTTTAAGTGCTAGTAGTTGGATTTTTTCAGATGATGATATAAGAGCAGAATTAGAAATAAAAATTAAAATAAGTAATTATAGTAATAGATTAAGTCATATAT
>VTLG01007528.1_pt1 | contig 52653 bp, 78 predicted proteins | sample 4694571 | NCBI WGS metagenome assembly VTLG01 (sample SAMN12604809, study PRJNA352737) | marine metagenome | biome: ENVO:00000447; feature: ENVO:00000209|ENVO:00000569|ENVO:01000036; material: ENVO:00002151; isolation source: viral sequences binned using virsorter ... | reverse complement strand
ATGGCTAGGCTCGGCAAGGCACGGCACGGCGGGGACCGGCAAGGCAAGTCAGTTAAGGCAAGGCAAGTCATGGCTTGGCTCGGCACGGCACGGCTAGGCAGGGCAACGCAAGGCACATTTGACATTGGTCCATGATTCATGCTACGGTATGAAAGCTTCAGAAAGGGAGAGTTATGAAAAACCAAGTCATTTCCTTATACGATTACACGGGCGAGGCTTTAATTCCATGGGCAGAGGCCGGGTATGAGTGTTACGCGTATGACATTCAACACAAATCGGGGTGGTTTTGGATATCGGGCGAACGTAAGCCCATTACTTTTGCAAAGGCCGACCTTTACGATCTGGACACGCTACGCCGCCTTATATCGCGCCACGAGGGCCAAGTCGCCTTCATGAGTGCGTTCCCTCCTTGCACGGACTTGGCATCTTCGGGTGCGCGTTGGTGGTCCAAGAAGGAAAGGGCTAATCCAAATTTTCAGACGGAAGCGGCGAACCATGTTCTGTTAGCTGATTGGTTTGCGGGGGTTCTGGGTTGCCCATATTACATTGAGAACCCTGTTGGTGCGTTATCGCGTCTGTGGCACAAGCCTGATTACAAGTTTGACCCGTGTGATTTTGGTGGGTATTTGCCAGAGGACGATGTGCATCCTAAATGGCCTGATGTTATTCCGCCGCGTGATGCGTATCGCAAGCGCACTTGTTTATGGACGGGTGGCGGGTTTCAGATGCCCATGAAGCGCAGTGTTCCGCACCTGTCTCTTGCGTATGACAGGGCAGATCCAAAAAAGGGTAGGATGTTTTCACCTGTTGCGGGCAAGACGGGTGGCAAGTCGTTACGGACCAAGAACATCCGCAGTGCTACACCGCGGGGCTTTGCCCGTGCGGTATTTCAATTCAACAGACCGTCGCCAGTTTTGGTGGCGAGTGATAGGGAGGAAGAAAATGTCTAGAAAGATTTGTTCAACTTGTCACGGAAACGGTTATGTTCGTAACCTGCGTGACAATTTGGTTACTGGTTGTAACGTTTGTGACAATCAAGGAGAGTTAAATGTTAAGAAACATATGGAAACGCGTAATTCGCAAAGAAAACTGGGAGAGTAGAATGGGCTGGGAATATTTTGCTTTGGTGTTCGTGGGCGGATTGCTTGCGGGCCTGTCTAATTGGCTCTAAACACGCTTGATTTATTTTCGGGGATTGGTGGCTTTGCGCGAGGGCTCGAGGCCACCAATTTCTTTAATACGACTTGTTTTGTAGAGCAGGATCCGTATTGCCAGGCGGTTCTAAAACATCACTGGCCTGACGTTCCTGTTTTGGGGGATATCAGAAGTGTCCAAGGACCCGACCTCCCGATCCGACCCGATGTTATTTGCGGAGGATTCCCTTGTCAGCCGTTTTCCCACGCGGGAAAGCAACAAGCTCAAGACGACCCCCGCCACCTCTGGCCAGAAATGTTTAGACTTATCAGGGAATGCAGGCCCACTTGGGTTGTTGGAGAAAACGTTATTGGGCTCGTCCAACTGGGCTTGGACGAAGTACTCTCTGACTTGGAGGGCGAAGGCTACGCCACAAGGACGTTTAATATTCCAGCTTGCGCGGTTGGCGCCCCGCACCTCCGACAGCGACTCTGGATTGTTGCACACGCCGACAGCGAAAGCGAACCAGATGGCGCCTTCGATGGTAACGAACGGCAAAGGCAACTGGGTTTCGACTTTGTGGCCGACGCCGAAGACGCCGACAGGGGGCAGCAGCATCAGTCACGTGGCGGAATGGCGGGGCAACACGCCGTACAACGAGAAGGGTCAGAAAATTCAGCTGGACACACATGCCGCGGTTCGTATGGAAGAGGGCATGTGGCCGACGCCACGGACAACGGGCCTCGATGGCGGGAGCAACTCACGCAAGGCGGCCAAGGCAAGGGGCATGTTTCCGACGCCGGATGTGGGGGCGGCCAAGGGCCGTGGTCAGAAGTCGGCGGCCGAACGCCACAGGCTTGGTGGGAGTTTGAACCCGAAGTGGGTCGCTTGGCTCATGGGGTATCCAATCGAGTATCTCAGTTACGTGCCTTGGGAAACACGATCATCCCGCAAATCGCGGAAGAAATAGGTTACGCTATTGCTGCGGCTGAAGGAGCCGATTGACATGCTTGTGGATGAGAAAGTCCGAATTGAGAAATTGCGGCTGGCTTTGCAGGACATTGCCGACGTTTCGTCCCTTGGTTTGGAGGGCGACAAGTGTGTGCAATGGTTTGGTACTACTGCCAGGGAAGCTTTGCAGATAGACGATGAGGACCAGCAATGGGGTAATTGATCCAAATAAATTTGTGGATTGTCCATGGTGCGGGGCAAACACGCGGTTGGCTTTTGTGCGCGGGCATTACCAATGCACGGCGTGTCACCGGCCGGTGCTGGATTGTTGTGATGGGGAGATTGAATATGAAGGTTCTTGTAACACTGGCGGTAGTTTTGCTGATCGCGAACGCAGCGGAAGCGAAGGACTCTAAGCATTGTCTGGCGGAAGCCATGTATTTTGAGGCACGGGATCAAGGCTGGCGTGGCATGTTGGCCGTGGGCGTTGTAATTCAGAACAGGGTCCGAGATCCGCGATACCCGGATGACGCTTGTGGGGTTGTTCGTCAGGGACGATATTGGCGTGGCAATCCGATCAAACACAAATGCCAGTTTAGCTATTACTGTGACGGCAAGCCGGAACGTCCCGCGGAGAAAGAACCGTGGGCCATTGCTCTTGATTTGGCGGGAATCTTGCTATCGGGCCATCTTGTGATTGATGGTCTGGGGGACGCGACCCACTATCACACAACGACTGTTCGACCAGGTTGGTCTAGGAAACTTTCGTTTCGCCGCGTGATAGGGGATCATGTCTTTTACGCCCGCTAGTTAGGCATCTTACAGTCGGTTTCAAAAGCCTCGAGGACATCTTCAAGCGAACCTTCTGTATTGCCGTCGTCCAAGATAGCCAGTGTTATGGTCATCATGCGTGATGCCGCGTGAACCGCGCCGATAGGCCCAAGGCCATCTAGCGAGGCTTCAAAGGCCACTCGAAACAACACAACGGATCTTTCCAAGGGCGTTAGTCCGTTCTTTTCTTCGGACAAAGCACTTACCCTGAAATAATAACTATCCATCTCTGCATCTTTGCCCAACGACATTAATCCAGTTCCTTTCTGAACAGGTGAAGAACCTGTGCATCGCTGGGGGTTCCTTCGGACGCCTCAACAAGAAACGCTATTTGTTGTGCGGGCGACCTGTGGTTTTTGTCGGCCATTTTCCACAACTTTTTCCAAGTAGGGATTGGCACGGCAACGGACTTGTATTTTTTAATATCGGGCACTTGTTATCTCCTTCATGTGATTTATTTGTAACTTCAATTCCTGATAAGGGGCGGCCATGTCGGGGTCGCACATTTCAATAACGGCCGTAACGATACCTTCGTGGTCGTAGTTTAGAGATTGCATTTCTCCAACAAAGGTTGTCAGCAAACGATCTACGCCTAGACGGGCTGTTTTATCTGCTCTCATTTTGTTACACCCAGCTTTTCCATTTTTTCAGGTGTCTTCGTGCGCGAGGACCCAACACGTGAGCTTCCAAGCCAAAATTATGTCGCCCAAGTCTTCGATGAAACGTTGTGATAACGAGTTGATCGCGCTTTTCGTCAATAATCTTTTGAACGCGGCGGGTCACAATGTTGTTTATGCTATGGTTCCACACGCCTAGTGGGCAGCGGTACACGATAATTTTGTCCCCCGGCTCCGCTTTTGCCAACCATTCCAAAAACTGTTTGGGTTTTAGATATTCCATTTATCTCAACCACTCCTTCAGTTCTTCGCCCATCACCACAGACGCAATATCCATCTTGTCTCGAAGGGCTTTGACTATACGTTCGTCAATGGTCCCTTCAGCAATCAGGTCGATGTATGTCACGTGTTCCTTTTGTCCGATTCGGTGCGCCCGATCTTCGGACTGCATACGAAGCGCCAGATCAAAACTGTTTGCAAAATAAATCACGGTGGTCGCGGCCGTCAGCGTTATCCCGTGCCCACCCGTTTGCGGGTTGCCTATAAAGAACTGGGCATTTCCGTTCTGAAACCGCTCAATGGCCTCTGACCGCTGTTCGTCTGTAGTGTCACCAAAGTAGGTAACCGTGGATTGTGGTCCGTACTTTTTCGTAAGCGCACTTGCTATCCGTTTTATGTCGTACCTGAACCGCGACCAGATGATTGCTTTGCCTTCTGTCTCGTCCAGGCAAGCCATCAGTTCATCAATTCGGTTGTCCTTGACCTCAATAATTTCCCCACTATCCGACTTGGTGTGGCCGGACAGGACTTGCTGCATACGCAAAAGTTGAGTCATGACGTTTGTTGCGGTCATGAACTCATGATCTTCTATGTGCGCGAGTGCGTAGTCCTTTAGATCGTTGTAAATCCGGTTTTGGTCTGGGGACAGCTGCACACTGCGCTGCGAGTAAATTTTGCTGGGCAGGTCCAAACATTCGTCTTTCATGACGCGGCTAGAAAAGTTTTTGAGAAGCACGGACAATTCTTCGAGGTTTCGATACCCGACAATCTGATTAAACGAATGCGAACCAACGTGCCGTTTTTGCTGAACAGCGTATCGATATTGGAACTGAAAAAAGTTGTCGCCACAGTCGCCTAATAGTTTCGGTGACATAAACCTGCACTGCGCCCAAAGATCCATGGGCGATTGGGTCACGGGAAATCCTGTCAGGATTCTTCGATAAGTCGCCAGACCAGATAATCGGATTAGCGCCTTTGTCCGTGAGGCCTTTGGAGACTTGATAGCAGTGGACTCGTCAATCGCTAGTAATGCCTTAGACGCGCTTAAAACTGTTTCTAGGTACTTCTGACCCTTCTTAGTGCTCAGAGCCTCGACATTCATGACGAGTACGCGAAAGCCCTCCGCAGGTTGCATAAAACCAATAAGGTCTTTTTTCAGTGCCTTGGTCGGGGTCGGTCGCCAGATCAATACGGTCGCGTCTTTCGCGACCCTGTCGGGCATGTGCGCGGGTATCTCAAGGTTGGCCCAGTTGCGGTAAACACCTTTTGGAGCCACGACAATAAACGTGTCAATCTTGCCGTTTTCGTATAACATAGCCGCAGTATCAATACAGACTTTTGATTTCCCGGTTCCCATCTCCATGAAGAAGGCCCAGTTAGTTTCGTACCATGATCGTTCAAGAACATCCCTTTGATGAAGGTACGGTTTGGTTTTATAAGAATAAATCATGGATTAATTATAGAGTTCCAAATTAACTGTTGCAACTGCTAAAATAATGGACTAAGAATAAAGTTCCTGTGAGGAGAAACAAAGGGCGCGTTTAACGGAAAGGAATTTCCCCGGCCGCGTGTCCTGCCAGAGCGGGCTCCCCTCCGCTCTGGCACTCCCCTCCGGTGTTTAGAAAGAGAGAATTGATGCCAACTGTTTTTGTAACTCAAGAAAACCCCCGCGTTAATATTGTCTCCGCTGCAAAGTGGGGTGATCTTGAGACTCTCACCAATCCTTACGATCAACTGCATATCAACCCGTCTAGGTTGGTATCGCAGATTCGTCGCAACCTTCACGGGTTGACCGAGGACGATTGGCTGTTGGCCATGGGCGACCCTGCCATAATTGGCGTGTCGTTTGCTATTGCAGCGGAAATTAATCAAGGCCGGGTAAACGTTTTGAAGTGGGATCGTATGGAGAAAACCTACTACCCCGTAAAAGTACAATTGCGTGGTGGTGGTATTGAAGACCTAAACTTAAACCCTGACGAGGAGATACGTTGATGAGTGAACAAGAAATTTGGGATGAAATCGCGGTTGATGCAGATGCATTTAACGATTTGACCACCAAGAACGGTACGGAGTTATCGGGACTAATCAAGACGACAACGTCTATTATGAAAGACCTTAAAGCGGCGGAAGGAGAGGTTAAGCGGCTAAAGGTCGAACGTGATCGCTACTTGTACGATCTGATCCCAGCCAAAATGGGGGAAACGGGTTTGTCCAAGGTGGAGGTCGAAGGCAACCAGGTCACCCTTCAGCAGTTTGTCAGCGGCACAATGCCCAAGGACCCGTTACAGCGGGAAATGGCATTTTCCCACTTGCGCGATATTGGGGCCGAAGACTTTATAAAAAACGAAATAAGCATTCGTTTTGGTCTGCGGGAGGACAATAAAGCCAAATCCGTTCAAGCTGACTTGGATAATCAAGGCTTTGACACGGCTTCAAAGGTGTGGGTCGAACCCATGACCTTAAAAAAGTTGATCAAGGACCGCATTGAGGCTGGTCAGGAGATCGATCTGGAAATGTTTAACGGCTACGTGGGAACCGTAGCGAAGATTAAGGGAGTATAGGAAGATGGCTAAAGCAGCAAAGTTACCAGTTGGTTTGGAAGATGCCTTTGCGGAAGACGCAGGGTTTGGTTTTGAGGAGGTAACGTCCTCCGATTTGCAGATACCTTTTCTGCGTATAATACAGGCGCTGTCGCCTCAATTAAAAAAGTCGGATGCGGCTTTTATCGAAGGGGCTGGGCAAGGCGATATCTTCAACACGGTTACAGACAAGTGCTGGGACGGTGACGAGGGTGTGGTTGTTATCCCGGTGTACTTTGAGATGAAGTTTCTGGAGTTTGTTCCGCGTACTCAAGGTGGCGGCTTTGTTGGTGAGTTATCCGCCGACAGCAACGATGTTAGGACCGCCATTCGGGATACCGACACAAACCTCGAGCTCCTGCATAACGGGAACGAGCTTGTTCGATCCGCGCAACATTATGTCAAAATTGTGCATGAAGACGGCAATCTTGAAAACGCCATCGTGGACATGAAAAAGACACAATTGAAAAGAAGTCGGTTGTGGCTTTCGATGATGATGATGCAGAAGCACAACGGTAATACGTTACCCTCTTTTGCAAACACGTATCGTCTCAGGACTGTTGAAGACGGTAATGATAAAGGCTCATGGGGTTCGTGGAGTATAGCCCTTGAGGGCCGTGTTCCATCGCTTGAGGCTTATAAGGACGCGAAGGAGTTGCACGGTAGCATCAGTCGTGGGGATCTGAAGATCGCGCCACCTCCTGCGGAGGGTGCGGTTACGGATCAGTCCGAAGACGTTCCTTTTTAGGTTGGGTCAAGCGGCCGTTGGCATTTGTCAGCGGCCGCTATTCCCCTGATGGATGAAAAATTAGCAAAACGGTTCCACGATTTATTTTTAGGATCGCAGGGAGCGCACGGCCAGACCAACGTCCAAGGTCGTAAACGCGGTGGCAAGCAGGAGGCGTCGTACAGTCTTGTCCGTGCTCCGCTGACCATTGAACTGATCCAAAAGCATTTAGATGGTGGTCTTGGCGTGGGTTCGATCCCCATTGACGAAACGAACCAGTGTTATTTTGGTGCGTTGGATATCGATGATTACAACCTCGATTTACCGTTATTATTTTCCAAGGTTAAACGATTTAATCTGCCCCTAGTGACCTGCCGTTCAAAATCGGGCGGTGCCCATTTATTTTTATTCTTATCGGAAAAGGTCGCGGCGTCAGAGATACGCGACAGGCTGGCGGAGTTTGCTTCTGCGTTGGGGTGGGGGAATTGCGAAATCTTTCCCAAGCAGGAAGAGCTTCTTGCTGAACGTGGGGATGTAGGAAGTTTCATTAACCTGCCTTACCAGAACGCACAGTACACCACCCGTTACGCGTTGAAGGAGGACGGTGAGTCGCTGTCCTTGGAGGAGTTCCTTACTGTAGCGGAGAAGTCACGCATTACCGGCAAGAAATTGTCGGAGGTAACACTGGGCGGCGACAATGAGGTTTTGCAGGATGGGCCGCCGTGCCTTCAGAAACTAACGGAGTTTGGTATTCCAGAGGGCGGTCGTAACGTTACGTTGCTGAACGTTGGTGTTTATTACAAGCAATTCGCGCCTCAAGGTTGGCGAGAACTGTTGGAGAAACATAACCAGGAATACTGCAACCCGCCAATACCAGCGCGTGAGGTTGTTGTCATTCAGCAGCAACTGGACAAGAAAGAATATTTCTACACATGCAAGCAAGAACCTCTGCACGGGCATTGCAACAAAGCTTTGTGTCGAACGCGGAAATTTGGCGTGGGGGATGCTGACTCTCACGTTCCGGTTGGGGGTCTTACGGTGGTGGAGTCGGAGCCACCTGTCTGGTTTGTCGATGTAGACGGCACACGGCTGGAGTTGTCTACCAAGCAGCTTCAGATGCAGGTGGAGTTTCAGCGGGCGTGTATGGAACAGATGTACAAGATGCCAGCGCGAATGAAGGAAGCGGATTGGCGTAGCCTTGTCGATGGCTTGTTGAGTGACGCAACGCGGATTTCTGTTCCAGAGGAACTGACGCAAAAGGGGTTGTTTACCGAACTACTGGAGAATTTTTGTACGTCGCGCATCCAAGCGCATAGCCCGGAAGAATTGTTGACGGGTAAGCCGTGGACAGAGGACGGTGTTACATATTTCAAACTCAGTTCGCTACAGGAGTTTTTAAAGAGGAGTAACTTTACACAGTACACCCGCGGTCAGATTACCGAACGGTTGAAGGAGATGAACGGTGGCGGGAACTGCGACAAGGTCTACAACTTCAGAGACAACCGCGAAAACTGGAAGGCTGTTCGCGTTTGGTTCGTACCAGAGATGAGCCGCGGGGAAGTTGATTTACCCGATGTAATTTTTGATCCAGAGGAGCCACCGTTTTGATGGTAGTTCCCATGACGCTTCGGGAGTCCAATGAGTTTGTGCGTAACTTCCACCGGCACAACAAGCCGGTTCAAGGCGCAAAATTCTGCATCGGTGCCAGTGATGGCGATAGCCTTTTAGGGGTTGCGATAGTGGGGCGGCCGATTGCACGACAGAATGATGACGGTTTTACGGCAGAGGTAACCAGGCTTTGTGTTTTAGACGATAGCCCTAAGAACACTTGCTCGTTTTTATATGGACGTTGTTGGCGAGTCTGGCAGCAGATGGGTGGCAAAAGAATGATCACTTATACGTTGAAGTCGGAAAGCGGATCTAGTTTACGCGGTGCGGGCTGGAAGATTATCGGAGAAACAGACGGGTCGGGGTCTTGGCTAAACAGGCCCGGAAGAGAGTGGCAATCTGTTTACGGTCAATTGAAGTTTAAATGGGGGGTTCAGAGTGACTGATCAACATGAGACTATTTTAGGGCCACCGGGAACGGGGAAGACCCAGACCAACTCAAACAAGATTCGGGATTGCATTGAACAGGGGATACCGCCTGATCGTATTGCGTGTGTCTCTTTTACGCGGAAGGCAGCACAGGAGAGTCGCGACCGGGTTAGTCGGGATTGGGGCATTGACGAACGAGACATGCCTTATTTCCAGACGTTGCATTCCATGGCGTTTCGTGCGGGTGGGTATCGATCCGATGAGGTCATCGGCCTCAAGGACATGAAAGAGGTCGGGCAAGAGGTCGGGATACCCTTTGGCAGAGGGCGTTCTGCCTTTACGGAGTCTGACTTTGACACGTTGGGGCCGTCCAAGGGCGACTTTTACATGAGCCAGTATCACCTAGCCCGTAGCAAGTGCATTGACCTCGAGGAGATGCATCGGCAGCTGGCAGACTACAATGTAATTTGGCCAGAACTGAAGCGCCTTGTCCAAGCGTATGAGAATTACAAAAGTGTCCGGGGGAAGATCGACTTTACAGATATGATTGAGGACTTTGTGCGGTCGGATTTGTGCCCTGATATTGACGCCTTGTTTGTTGATGAGGCCCAAGACCTGTCCACCCTTCAGTGGGCCATGGTCGGTGTACTTAGGAAACAGCCTCGCATACAGGTTTTTACGGGAGATGATGACCAAGCTATAATGGGGTTTCAAGGTGCCGATGTCGGCGCGTTTCTTTCCGCGACAGAGAAGAAGACAGTCTTGGATCAGTCGTATCGACTGCCGGTATCGGTTTGGCGTCAAGCCCAGCAAATTGTTAACCGGATCAGGGACCGCGCACCAAAGGATTGGCGGCCCAAGGATGAGGAGGGTTCTGTCCGTTACCATCACCACATTTGGGATGTTCCGATACACGAGGGCGAGTGGTGCGTGATGGCTAGGACGAACCGGCTTGCGAACGACATTGCTACAACATTGCGCGAAGAGGGGTGGGTATATAGTCGAAACGGCCATCCCAGTATTCCGCTCAAGACTTACGAGGCTATCGAAGATTGGGAGAGTTGGTCCCAAGGCCACGCGCTGACGGCTGAGAAGGTTCGCAACGTCTATTCATTCCTAAAACCGGATGAAGGCCACCGTAGGGGCTTCGGAGCGCGTTCTAAGCCCCTTCTGGGCATACCTTCGGATGGTTTCGTAAGTATGTCGGAAGCCCAAGACAAGTTTGGATTGATCCAGAATGGGTCATCCCGTTGGCACCAAGCCCTTTCCAGAATTGATCTGGATACGAAGAATTACGTTTTGAATGCACTTCGGCGCAAAGACAATGTACGAAACCCGCGGATAAAGGTTTCCACGATACATTCGATGAAGGGTGGCGAAGCTGACAACATAGTACTGGTTCCAGATTTGTCCTACGCCGCGCACAAATCGTATCAGCGTGACCCTGCTATTGAACATCGGGTTTTTTACGTGGGTGCTACTAGAGCCAAGAAGTCCCTTCACGTTATCATGCCGCAGACGAGATGGAGCTACGATATATGACGCCTGTTGAAATACTGGAAACAGCTGCGGGTCTTGTGGGGGGAGATCGCGCAAAACAACATGGGGATTACAGGCTTCTGCATCGACGGGTGGCCGATTTGTGGTCAGCGTATTTAAAGACTGACGTAGGGCCAGAGAACGTTGCCTTTATGATGGTTTTGCTTAAAGTCGTTCGGGACGAAATGGGAGATCACAATCCAGACGATGGGGTAGATGCATCTGCGTATACGGCGCTGTGGGCAGCACTAGCGAAAGATAAGAATGCGTGAGGATCTTTTTAACGAAACCGTTTGGTTTCCACCGGAACATCTTCCAGACCTGTCTGGGGAGAAGATAGTTGCCGTTGATGTAGAGACAAAAGATCCGAACCTACGAGACTTGGGGCCAGGGTGGATGAGAAACGATGGCAACCTGATTGGTGTGTCCGTCGCCGCTTCTGGGTGGAGTGCCTACCTGCCCATCGCCCATGAGGGTGGGGGTAATATGGCGAAGGACCTCGTACTTAGATGGCTCCAAGACCAACTAAACCACGGTATGGATGTGGTGTTTCACAACGCCCAGTATGATCTGGGATGGCTTTTGAGCGAGGGCGTGGAGGTCAAGGGTCGAATACTCGATACCATGGTCGCTGCGCCCTTGCTCGATGAGAATCGTTTTAGTTACTCCTTGAACGCTCTGGGTGGGACATACCTTGGTCAGCGGAAGGCGGAAGAGGATCTCCGTAGGGCCGCCGATCAGCACGGGGTCGATGCCAAGGCGGAAATGTGGAAGCTGCCTGCGGAAAGAGTTGCTCATTACGCTGAAATGGACGCGACCCTTACACTTAACTTGTGGGAGGTTCTACACCGAAAACTGATGGAGGACGATTGCGGCCGCATACTGGACATGGAGCTATCGCTGCTACCCATGGTCTTTGAGATGAAGCGCAGAGGCGTCCGGGTTGATGTGGATAAGGCACAGGATACCAAGGAATTTTTGCAGGGTAAGGAGAACCATCTCCTCAAGCAAGTTTACGATGAAACCAAGGTGCATCTTGAGCCGTGGAACGCTAAATCCTTGGCTATGGTTTTTAAGAATTTGGGTTTAAGCTATGAGCGAACCGAGAAGTCGGACGCACCCAGTTTTACGAAACACTTTTTGAAGAACCATGGTCACCCCGTCGCCAAGAAAATTCTTGAGATCAGGGAGTACAACAAAGCGAATACAACGTTCGTTGACACTATTCTTAAACATCAGCATAACGGTCGTATTCATTGCCAGTTTAACCAGTTGCGCTCCGATGAAGGCGGTACTGTGTCTGGACGATTCTCGTCGAGCCATCCTAATTTACAGCAAGTTCCCTCTAGGCATCCAGAAATCAAAAAGCTCATTCGGGGTCTTTTTCTGCCGGAAGAAGGTTGTCGGTGGGGAAGCTTCGATTACAGCGCCCAAGAACCGCGGTGGATGATGCATTACGCATCGTTAACGCCATCGACCAAGGACAATGAGAAAGTTATAGAGATTGTATCGCAGTACCAATCGGACGACATTGACTTTCATCAGTTGGTCGCGGATATGGCTGGCGTTGAGCGGAACCTAGCCAAGACCATTAACCTTGGAATCATGTACGGAATGGGCATTGGCAAACTGGCCCAGACCCTTGGAGATATTCCCTTTGATGAAGCCAAGACGTTACGGAATGAGTATGACGAAAAGGTTCCTTTTATTCGTGCGTTAGCGTCTGCTGTTATGAAGGCTGCTTCAAAACGGTCTGAAATCAAGACCATGTTGGGGCGCAAGTGCCGCTTTCCCATGCGAGAGCTTAAAGGCTATTCCAAGGAAATGAAGAAGTTTATTCACGTTGATAAACTGGAAGAACAGTGGCGCGACATCTTGGAAACACCCGAAGACCAGAGGGATAGGAATTGGCGCAGTATGAACCCTGTGCGGTATCAGGTCGCTTTTGTGTACAAGGCGCTCAATCGATTGATCCAAGCTTCGGCAGCAGACCAGACGAAGCAGGCTATGAAGGACTGCATGGACAGTGGACATTGGCCCATGCTTACCGTTCATGACGAGCTTTGTTTTTCGATCGAGAGTGACGAGCAGGTAGCGGAGATCAGAGGCCTGATGGAGAATTGCGTACCCGCGCTGACGATTCCGTCAAAGGTAGATGTGGGAATCGGAGAGAATTGGGGGTTGGCCAAATAGTACTAGTCGGATCTAAGATACTTTAGATAGTCTCGAGCTAATCTAAGGTCTTCAAACACGCGTATAAAACCTGGGTGGCTTTCCTCTACTCTTGGATCAATGATTGCTGTCATCGTAGCACCGTCGTCCTGGCTACCAAATTGGTGCCTGTCAGCGTAATCATCTACAAATTTGTAGCCGCGTGTCTTTATCATGTGCGTAGACAAATGTGTGTCTACGTCTTCGGTCACAAAATAGCCCCATTCGTGGTGGTGTCCTTGTCCTAAAATCCTGATAGGCAACGAAGAAAACTTGGATGCCCGCATAGGGCCATGCAGGATGTTGTAGATACTGGTGCCTTTCATCGAGTGCGCCAACCAAGTCGGACACTTGCGACCGTTGGGAAAGGCAATATTAAATTTTGCCTGCCAATCAAACACTTGAACAGTGTTTTTCAACATTTGTTTAATTGTATAGGCGTTCTCCGCGCTCATCGTATCGTGGTTACCCAGCAGACATAACAGATACTTGACGCCACTTTCGACCATCAACCACTCAACAAGTCGATAAGCCGTCGTTCTGCTGCTATCCTGTTCCGCCCACAGTCGTATTAACCTGCCAGCCCACGCATTACTGGCATCGCCCATTTGCACACAATACATTCCGGGTGTCGTCGCCATTATGTCGCAATCTTCTTTTAATAAAGGCCAGTTACACCCGTTATCGTCCACGTGCGGATCGCCCATCAAGCACAACGCAATGGGCTTATCGTCAGGCATGTCTATATCAAACCACTCTCGAGATTTGTGATGAGCGTGTTGTTTCTTAAACCGCTCAGACATGTGGTTAATAATGTTTTCAATGGGTATGTCGTCGTCGCCAAAATCGGGAAGAACAGGAGCCGTACTGCTTTGGCCTGCGGCCATTGATCTCTTACGCGCCTGTAACAAGCGGGAACGAAGGGTACTTTCCGCAATGTTTAAAGTTCGTGCCGCCGAAGCCAAGGACTCATGCCTTGCAACAGCGTCTAGGCTCTCTTGTAAGATAGTTCGATTTAAAGGTTTTCCCGCCATTACGTTCCTCGACCAGGTTCTTCGCTCTCACGTGCGGTCCAATTTTGACCCGCGCTGGCAACACAAGATCGACCTGTAGAATCACTAATAATGACGGTCCAAGAACCGCTTTTCGCTACAAATAACTCAATAAGCCTGTTGTCGTTTGACAACCCGTTTGCCACTAATTTTTCTTGCCACCTGTCCCATAACCGTTGAATGACTTCTTCACGTTTTGCACAAATGTTTTGCGCGGCAGCAGTAGACATTGCTACAAAAAGCATAACGCAAAACACTAAAGGTTTCATATCATTAACTAAAACTACCTAAAACAGAACCGTGCCCCCCAATTCCACTAGACAAATTTGACCTAACATAATCTTGAAGAGCGCCTGCGCCTGTTTTCAAGGACGCAATCCCCCCCATTTGAAAGGGTGTAAGACCCGCCAACGGATCAATCGAACTTGGTCCTATTCCTGTAATACCTGCGGTTGTTGCACTTGGCGCTCCTGTAATACCCGCAATTCCCGCAGTTGTTGGATCTGTTACTCCTGTAATACCTGCTGTACCAAAAGATGGGTACACATCTGTGGGTGGAGGAGGAGTGTAAAAATCCAACCCTAAATCTGTGGGTGGTGGCGCGGTATACGTGGATCCTGGTACGCCCATTGGAACATTGCCCGCACCCCACAGGGATTCAGGAGTGTAGGGGGAGGAGGTGGTGCCGCCGGGAGTGGTGTCGGCAGGAGGGGTAGTGCCGCCGGGAGGGGTGTCGGCAGGAGGGGTAGTGCCGCCGGGAGGGGTGTCAGCAGGAGGGACATAGTCAGGATCTAACCTACGCCGAGCTTCCTTGTCAGCTTCCTCTATTTTTTTGCGAACTTCTTCGTCGTTTCTAGCTGCCCTCTCTTCATCCGTAAGTCGATCATACGGGCGGTTTTTAAAGTTTTCTTCTTTTCGTGCGTTCCAAGCTGCCCAAGCAGGGTTGGCTACATTTCGATATCTTGTTTCGACCCAATAATTCCCGCCCTCATCATCATGTTCTACCGTATACGCTTCAAGTGTGGTTTTTGTTGGCGCAGGTTCAGTAAACTCCCTCCATTTTTCCGTGTCGTAGTCATCTGGACGCGTGGCTAAATGTGCAATTCTACGATTATTCCAAGCCGTCCAAGCAGGATTTGTTGCCAGCGCAGATCGCTTAACATAATAGTGACCGCCTTCGTCGTCGCCCACCTCTTCAGTCCACCTTCTAACGTAGGTCGAAGCGGGCTGTGCTTCAGTAAACGGTTTCCATTCTTCGACAGGAGGAGAAGAACGAGGGGGGACGTAATCGTCTTCTTCGTGGTGTGTGTCTTCTGTTGACATTACTCCAACGGGCTCCATGTCTTGCCGTCAAAAACCACGGCGCTTTTACGGTTTTTCCCATCCCCCCGGTAACTTCCATGAACCCACCCAGAATGAGGGTCTTCCTCCTTGTGGAACTCCAAAATTATCTGATCGAAGTCGCAGTTGTCGCGAACCCAGAGCGCGGTTTCCTTGTTGCTAATACCAGGCACTTCAAAGTCTACCGCTTCGCCCGACACATGCTGCGACTTGTCAGACGAACCAATCTCCCTGTTAAGAGCCAAACACCGAAAGCCACTGTTAGGGGAAAACGGAACACCGTAGTGGTTACGAACCGGCTCGAGAATGTTCTCACAGACCAAGACCAGTTTCTCAATGACCTTGGCCCGCGGTTCATTGTTAATGCCCAGCCGTGCGGCCGTATCCGACTTGGTTAACTCTGCCAAGCTGAAGTGTTCCGAGAGTTGCATTACGGACGACCCGTCATAAGCTTGTTAATCTCAATTTCGCGAAGTGGGCTTACGGCTTGCTGCGCTTGGGCCGCGACCGCAGGAAGTTGTTGTTGAAGGTTACCAACACCGCTTCGCAACTGTTGCATCGGGGCTGATTGAGTTACCGCTTCAACCCCCTGTGAAATATCCTCTCTGGTTTCCGAATCAAATTCCCCAGCGGCAGGGATAAACAAGCCAGATGCTCTCGCTTCTCTAGACAAGGCTTCTTTAATTCTCATGGTAGAAATATTAAGATCGCCCATCTGGTTCTTAGCTTGGTTCATTGCTTGAGTACGTGACAACTCTTTACCTTCTATACGGGCTGCGGCTTGAAGTTCATCGGCAATAAATTCAATTCCGAGTTTAGCGTCTCTGGCACGTATTGAGGGTTTAGTCATCCACTGCAAAAACTGTTTATTTCTCATCAGCCTAGCTGAAAGAAGAATGCCCCCCGCTCCAACCAACGTTCCGACAGGATTGGCCAATAAAGACATGCCAAATGCAGCTGCATACCCAGCAGCTGCAAGGCCACCCTTTCCCTTTAAGGAAGCATCCCCAACTCTTGTTGCTGTTCTAGATACATCAATCAAACCGTCAACAACGTCTTTTCCCAGTATCTTAGACAGAGATCCTCGTTCATTTAGTTTTTTTATTGTAGACAACATGGCTGGGCCAAAGGCCCCTGATTGAACGGCTTCTGCGGTCACACCGTCGGGAAAAGCATTCAACATAATTCTTTGCATTGCTTGGTCCCGTAAGCCCCCAGGCGCTTCAAAGGCTGCGTCACCCACCCTATTTCTTAAAGCATCAACGAGCCTTGGGTTTTTAATAGATGACTCTATTAATTCATCAGCGTTTTCGATGGAACCAGATCGTATCGCCTTAAACAAAGCGTCTTGGCTTTGTTCAGAAGCAACTCGCAAATCGTTTTGAAGAGATGAAACTACAGTTTTTATGTCAGGGTTCGCGATGTGGTCCAGCACAACATTAGACCAATCTTGCTTGTTAGTTCCGACAAGATAAAAATCCCCTAACGTTTGGCGGAGATCTTTAGCTTTTTGAGTACCAAATAAAAGGTCCTGCGTTTCTTTTCCAAGATCATCAAACTTTTGAGCGAACTGTCCGGGGTTAAACATTCGTCCCTTCATGGATTCTTCGGAAGCGTTCTTTAGCCACGCGCCCGCTAACATGTCTCTGTTAACGTTTCTTCTTTCTAGGGAACCTACCCTAGCGATTGCGTCATCGGCATATTGGTCCAATGTATCTGCCAACTGATCCATGGTCCGTTGTCGATATAGATCGTTAACAGGTAAATCTTTTAAAAATGCCTGTGGTTTTAAAACCACATCATCCGGTATGTTGTTTGAAACAAGAATCCTATTTAAGCCATCAATATCTCCGGCCCTAGCTGCTTGAGCGGCCGATTGCCAGACTCCGGGGTCTACGCCTTGAATTTTACCAATCGTTGAACTACTGGGCGTTACTCTTGCCAGATGCGCTTTCAACAATTCCGGGCGTTTGTTTTGGACAACTGTTTGCGCTACATCAATCAGGTCTTCAAAAAACCCGTCTTTTATATTTTTGTTAATCATATTGGCGGCGCCAGATTTAAAAACTTCTGCGCCATCGCTGTAATGACGGTTCGCCTCTACTAGTTTTTCTAGCCCCGCCCTTTGAGATTCCAAAACATCCGTTGCTTCTCTGGTAATAAACCTTCCTTGAGGACCCCTAGCGATGAACCCATCGGCCACGGGTGTTCCTTGGGCCAATTGTTTGGACAAAGCGAGTGCTTTTTGCTCAAACATTTCATCTAAAGAATCTTTAAGTGTTTTTATTTGAAAATCAGAGGCGGTCCCTACTAAATCCGGGTGCTTGGCTTGAGCCGATAAGGTTTGGCGAAGCGCATTTAACTCCGTAAGAGAAAAATCTGTTTCTTTCTTCATAACATAGTTAAGTAATGGCGCATCCGTAATCTGCCCCATTTTTGCTTCAGCACTTCTTAAAATTTCTTTTACCCTGCCCTGTATAAGAGTCCTATCAAATTTAACTCCTTCAAGTAAATCCTCTGCATTCTTGTACAAAACAGATGAGTCTTGTTGCCAAAGCCTGACTGTTTGGCCCATGGCCGTTTGCCAATCTTTGGACTGTTTGCTGCCAGAAGCAAAAGCGTTAAGAAGAATGTCTATTTCCCCTTGGATGGTCTTCCGAAGATGTGAGTCGGCAAGTCTCACGGCTTCATCGGGATCCTTCATCGCGTTCTGGATTATACGGGTAATATCTTCTGCGTTCTGCTGCATTGCATCTTTAAACGTCTTTTCATTCATGTCCCCACGAATGTATTTCTCCCACAACCCTGAAACGTATTTTCTGTTTTTAGCCGCCGCTGAAGCGTTTCCAAAAATTCCTTCATGAACAGCCTGCAAGCGTCCAGCTATGGTTTTTCCCGTAGCCTCATAAATGCTGGGTGCAGCACCAGCTTTAATATCTTTTCTAATCAAGGCACGTGCTTGTTGGGTAGCAATCTGAGTAGCACGCCTTTTAGGAACACCTTCGGCTATTAACTGGTCTATTCTCGTAGCGTCAGGCTTTCCTCGACCTCTAACAAATTTTGATACACCACGAATTGCGCTGCCAACGACAAGTTCTCCACCAGCACCGAACAAAAATTCAGTGGCCACATCACCCCAGATTTCAGACCCCGTCTGATCTTGTCGGTTTCGTAAAAAACTTTCTTCTACAAATTCGTCAAAAACCTTACCCCCAGCTGCGGCTGTACCCATAATAAGAGCCGACATAGGTAGACCAACACCTGTCGCGGCAAAAGCAGCTGCGGTTGTGGCTAATAACGGACCTTGATAAGCTCCCGCAAACGAAACGACATCCGAAAAATCTAACAACCCTAAAAAGTCGCCATCTGGTCGATTCACATACATCGTCCCAGAATCTTCAAGGTTGTCCTCTGCCCTTAACGCAGGATCAATTTTATCCAGCTTTAAATAAAACCTGCCTTCATTATCTTGGCCAAACGTATCTGGTCCATATCTTTTAGTAAGCCAATCAGCGCGACCCTCATCAGTATCGGCTTTGGCGTAATCATATTGTGCGGCAAGACCCAGTTCTCCTGGATCAGTTATCTCTACCTCTGGGACTTCGTATAATGCGCCGGAGCCCTCTCCACCATACCTTCTTTGACCGTACTCAATCGCTTCGTCAGCTGTTAACCCAGATATATATTCTTCTTCCGAAATACGGGGTTCTTCAAAAAGGTCTGGTTGTTCCTCTCTCATTAACGTTAAAGATTCTTCAATCTGGTCCGTTGACGCATCTTCAAAATTAATAGAGATTCCTGAAGGAAGGTTTATAACGGTCATTTTTTATTCCAACCACGGTTATAAGAAATAACACCCTTTTTACTAACGTTAATTATATCTTTCCAGTTTATAGAACCAGGAAGTACTTTAGCCGCCCTTGAAGATGGGGGGGCCAAGGGGCCTCTAGACTCTCGTAACAAACTACCGTAGCTTCTACCTGTCTTTATATTGCCAATACTACTATAATGATCTTTCCAAGATTCCTCTAACAAACCCATTTTCCTAATTCGGCCCTCACTATCACGAGTCAAGGCTGAAGAAAAATCCCTTAGTTGACGTTCTAATTTTTCTCTGTCTTCAAAAACCCCACTAAAAGCGCCTTTTGACAGAGCGCCACCTATTTCTTTAGCCAATTCCCTTTCCTGATCTGTAATTTTTCCTCCCTCGTTAATTAAACCTTCAATCTGTGTGGTAACGGCTCTATTCGTCCAATCACTATATTTTTTCTGAGTGTCTAACTTACCAAACACAGACTCAGCATATTGTTTCTGTCCAACCGCATTGGCCATAGCAAGCAACGCGTTTTTAGCAGTGGCCTTTACTCCCAAGGGTCCTTTGCCGCCAGGTTTTTGTAGTTCGACCAAGGCTCTATTAAGAAGCGACTTTGTCGCAACATTTGTTCTTACGCGCATACTATCGTCAACATAATCTCTGGCGTCTTTTGAAAACTTGTTGGGAGCGATAACTTTTTCTCCCAACAAATCAAGTTGCGCTTTTGTTTTCAGTCGATATGCTTTCATTTGTTCCAAAAGAGATGTTTCTGTCTGGACAGCGTCCAGAGGGAAAGACCCATCTCGAATTGAACCTACTGTCGGTATTATTCTGTCGTTTTCAGTATAAGTTTTTCCTTGGTATTTAAATGTTTGACCCGGCCTAACAGCAAAGACTTTATTTAATAGTTGCCTTTCTTCCTTAGTTTCCGCAGCAACCAAGGCCCTTTCCTTAGACATACCATCGAGCGCGTACTTGGCCGCCGACAAATCAACCTGACGATCCCAAGCCCGTTTTTCCTTGGCGTCCTTGGCGAACTGCGGACCAAGGCCCTTTAGACCTTCGGCAATGTTGACAATAGCGTTAGGGCTCTGCCCCGCCATAACCTTCAGGCCTGCTTCCATTATGGCAAAACCTTTTTCGGAATCAGACATTCCTTCATATTCAGGAATCGCGTTTTTAAATTGCTCTAGGTAATACGCCATGCCTCTTTCTACTTTGTCTTTGCCTTCTTCGTCTGCTGAAACCGTTTTTGCGGCCTCTCTAACACCTTCAAGAGCTCGATTCGTTTCAGTAACTGGAGCGCCTCGAAGCGCGTCTCCTTCAACCAATGCCGCTGCCGCCTCGCCTTCCGCTGCCGCTGCCGCCTCGCCTTCCGCTGCCGCTTCGCCTTCCGCCTCTGCCGTTGGAGGTATGTCACCATAAAATTCTACGGGATTATCTAAACGAGCATTGGCTTCAGCTACTTCCGTGTCTTCTGAAACTGGAGGTCCTTCTGAAGCCATTAGTTCCGCAAAATCAGCAGTTTCCGCAGTTGTTCCAATCGGTCTTCCTTCGGAAGTGCCTGGGCGTTGAAAATACTCATCTTCCCTAAGTTCTCGTCCTTGTCGTAATCCTTTTGCGATAAGAGCTCTCGCTTTTTCCACATCAATATCTACATCGTCTCCTAATCCAGCTTCCGTAATAACAGTTGGAGCATTTCGTCGTTGTGCTGTTTTTTTCTCTCGTTCCTTAATGGCGTTTTCAACAAACGCTACCCTAGCCAGCCTTTCAAGCTCTTCCTGTGGTGACAAACCAGATTTGGCGGTTTCTTCAACAGATGTCTCTCTTGGCAATGGAACAGCTTCAGGTTGCAATATCAACGATTGCAATATCTCTTCGCCGGGGTTGTACGGCACCGAAACCTCTTCCATTCTGTTACGTTGGTCCCAATCGCCTAAATATTGATTAAGGCCACCATCCTGAAATCCTCGAACAGCGCCACCCTCATTAAACTCTACCGCTTCGACCATCGTGCTTCCACCAGCAGGGTTAACAGCATCCGCTGCCACCGCTTCCATAAGAGGCGCGGAAGACGACAAGATACCCCCGGACGGCTGAACAGGAGCGGCCGTCTGCTGGGGAGAAACCACTCCACCGCCTGCAAACATCTTGCGGTTCGCTAAAACAGTCTGTATCGGGTATCGACGTTCAATCATTACTTATACCGTTCCAAAAGCTTTACCCAACGGATTACCTATAGCCTGGTTAAGTCCCAACCCTGCAATGCCCGCTCCAACAAGTTGCGAGAATCCTGATGGCGACGGTGCCGTGGCACCCGTTAGTGTCGATTGACCGGTGCCAATGGTCGGTTTCAGAATATCGGACATCCAACCAAATCGCTGATACGGCTCGTAAGCCTGACGCAAGGACCTCTGATAATCCGCGTCAAACTGCCTCTGTTGAGTTTGCTGACCAAGCGAACCCAGTTGAGACTGTAACTGCGCTTGTTGACCCAGCATACCCTGACCCAGATTGGCTATATTAGCCTGCGTCGTGCCTAACGATCCAATGCCAAGGCCCAGACGAGCCGCTTCCTGCGCCTGTTGGGCACCAAGGCCTGACAACTGGGCACCAAGGCCACCTCTTGCCTGAGCAAAGCCTGTTTGAAGGCCCGCTTGCGCTTGTCCAAGGCCCGTTAACCCCTGACCGCGTTGCAAGTCACGCGTCCTTGCTGCTTCAAACGCTGACTGCCCTATCTGAGTGCCAAACTGGGCTTGCGCTTGTGCCCTGCGCTGTTGATCTTCAAAGGCTTGCTGTTGAGTTTGCGTGCCAAACTGGGCCTGCGCTTGCTGTCTGCGTTGCGCGTCTTCAAAAGCCTGTTGTTGGGTCTGCGTTCCAAATTGCGCTTGCGCTTGTTGCCTGCGCTGCGCGTCTTCAAAGGCTTGTTGTTGGGTTTGAGTTCCAAATTGTGCTTGAGCCTGCGCTCTTCGTTGTTCATTCTCAAAGGCTGCTTGCGCCTGCTGCGCGGCATTTTGAAACCCAGCCTGACGCATTTGCGCGGCCGTTCGTCCTTGTTGTTCCAGAACGTTCCTATCAAGCTCACTGCGTTGAAGAATATCTCTAGATCCACCAAAGGCACCCGTCTGAGCCGCTGCTGCCGCTTGTTGGTTTGCCGCTATATCCCCCTCTCGACGAATATCCGCAAGAGCTTGTTGAACAGCTTGGTTTTCAAAAGGATTTTGGAATCTTGAAATCGAACTTGGGTCGAACCCTTCTGCGGTATATCCAGGGCCACCTCCAAATTGTTGTGCCGCGTAGCCCGGACCCCCCGCAAATTGTTGTGCGCTGTATTCTGGCCCTCCTGTAAATCTAGCAGCCGTATAACCCGGTCCCCCCGCAAACTGGCCTGCGGATGCTCCAAAAGCTCCGCCGGCCCGTGCAAGGTTTTCTAATCCTGCGGGACTTCTACCCAAATCTTCTATTGCACCCGCAACACTTCCTTGACCTGCGCGAAGTGTTCGACCAACGCCTTGCCCTAACCCTTGAAGTGTTTCAAGACCAGACCCAACGGTTGTTCGACCTTGTTGCAAGAGAGGCTGGTACTGACCCAAGCCTGCGCCCACTCCTCGAGCCTGTTGAGTTAAAGGATCAAGACCCGCAATCTGCTGCGTGGGCTGCGTAATTGGAACGTCCCTTACGCCCGCGGCTAAATCAAGAAGGTCCTTTTGCTGCGATTCAATGAACGGCGCTTGCCGTAGTATTTGTTCTGTTTCAGTTCTGGTAACCATTACGCCGTCCCTCCTTCAAATCGGCGCATCATGTCATACATTCGAGCCGCTCCAAGGTTTCGATCTCCTCCGCCAGCGTTCCGAACGGCATCTGCGGTCATAACAAACTCGCCATCCGAAAGTCGCGCCGGAATGCTGTCCGAGGTCCCCGTTCCGGGGCCAATAACTTCACCGCCCATGGCCCTGTATTCTTGAGACATTTCTGGCAGGAACATCCAATCAGGTCTGGAAGACCTGCCCCCGGTCAGGTATTCAAACTGGGAACGTGTCCGGTTGGGCTGACCGTGCCATTTAAAGTAAAGCGATTGAGCTTGTGGAGAATTTCTTTGACTTGCAGGAATTTTCTTCCACTCGTCGTAGGCTTGCATTTCCTTGCTTGCTTCATCAAAGTTTTTATTGAGAAACTCTTGCTCTTCTTCTTCAAAGTCAAAAGCGCCAGTAAGGGCGCCTATTCCGGCTGCCCCAGCTATTCCAATAGGCGCTATTCGTCTGAGGAAACCAGCTTCGGGGTTTTTGGGAGCCCAAGTTTTCCAGTAATCATCCACAGTTGGAGCAGTTCTTCCCGTCGCTTGCGCCATTTTAACTTCGTTAGCGTAATCTGCGTTGAAACTTTCTATTCTGTTTAGGTTCGCTGCTTCTTTAGAAGGGTTGATATATCTATCAAAAAAGGACCTGTCTGGGCTATCGGCAGCAACTTCACCTGATTGCTCAATAGCTGGCACTGATTGAGTAGTAGTTGGCACTGATTGCTTAATAGTTGGCGCTACCGTGCGGTCTGAAACACTAGAAAACTCTCTTGGATCAACAATTACAGACTTAGTCCCGCCACCAGACACATCCGCTAACAGAGCATCAGCAGACTCAGCAGACGATGGTGCAATACCATAATCCCCCGTAACGAAATCTCCGCCTAGAGTACCTGCTGCACTTGCACCTGCGTCAGAAATAGGGGCTGTGCTTATAAGACGTTGAGCATCTGCACCCTCCACAAACCCATCCAGTGCGGGCGTAGAGGGCGTAGCGGCAGCACCAAGCCCAAAACTAGGATCTACAATGGCTGTAGCATTGGGATTATATCGAGGCGTCAAAAGCTTGCCGAACAGCCCTGCACCGGCCAAAGATTTGGATGATCCAAAAATACCCTGACTTAACGGATTAAGAGGCCCGCTGCTGAACAGGTTACTTGCGGCCGTGAACGGTGTTGTAAGACCTTGCTGCAAGCCACCAAAGAAAGTAGCTCCTGGAGCGTTACTCATGGCGCCGCTAATGCCACCCATAAGCCCTTGACCAGCCCACGCCATACCTGCTGACTTCAGGGCATCTCCCCAAGACCCACCCTGAAGTTTGGTAACAAGACCAGAAGCTATGATACCGCCAATACCCGGCGCAATTATGTTACCAACAATCGGCGCAATAACCGGAAGCGCCTTCTTAAACACCTTCTTTACAGCCTTAAAAATCTTCTTAAAGAAAAACTCTGGTTGACCCGTAACCGGGTTAATTGAATTAAGGCTACTACCAACAACGTAACGATTAGGGTCCTGAATCCCCATCATCATCATCTGGCGGAAAAGATCCCGCTTTAACTGCGGGTTGCTGTCCAAAATCTCCTTGGGAATAACCGTTTCGCCTTCAGCCGCATGAACCATGTATTCATCGCCGTAGCGACCCAGCGTGGCCAAACCAGAGGCCAGGGATTCAACCGAAGGTTCTCCAACATATTTAGGAGTAGACAACATCACGTGAGCTCCAAGACATTTGCAAACGCCATGATCTTTGACGCCGTATCACAATTAAGTATAAGCGTGTCGCCTGTCTCAAGAACAAAAGGTCCTGAATGGGACACGTCTGCGGTCGTCGCTATGCTGTCTTTCTGGAGCGTGACCGTTGCTGAAGCCGAACTATCAGTTATCTTCAACAATACCACGATTGTACCGGAATGACTATTGTACAAGTTTAGGTCCTTGACAATAGCCGTTGTAGTCGAAGGACACGTGTAAACAGTCACATCTCCCGTAGAACCAACTGTCGTAAGAATGTTTTTATACGCAGAAGCCATCAGCCCATAAACCAGTTCAAACTGTTCGTGTCATCTTCCCCACTGATGACCGAAGGAATCTCGGTTCTGGTCAACGCCGTTTCTATGTCGCTGACAAGTTGAATCATTAAATCCGCATCATATTCTTGCGGGAGCAACGGAAGAGACACTTCAAGCAACTTAGCCATTAGCGCCTGCCGTCCGGCCGTATGTCCAAACGAACATCGCCCAAGGTCCACTGAACATCGCCAGCATTGCTTTGCACCCTTAGTACCGCAGATCTCGCCCTAGATCGTAAAAAGGCTTGCTCTGTAGAACTGGAGATAGAACTAGTAGAATTTGTTGTCAGGCTATTTCCTGGGTAATCCCTTGTTTTCAAAACATAATCTATCGTAGTGTTTGAACTTGAACTGGATATATCAACATCGGGTATAAGCCGACTAATAAACGAAAACTGTTCTCCGTCCCCTAACGCAAACACAGAAGACTCGATAAACGGTGACATTGGATCGCCATCGTCTGTAGTCCCTGTTTCGTGGGCATATACATAATTCAGACTGTCGGACACGCCAGCGGCTCGAGGTCTGGAGTGCAGTCCAAAGTCTACCCACGCTGTTCTAGACAACGAACCAATGTCCCAGGTGTTGTCTTCATAATTGTATTTAACGTATCGGTCTATGTCGTCGCTGCCAGACGAACAATAGAACCAAAAGACCTCATTAAACATCCGATTTGCGCCAGCAAAGAACTTTAACGTCTGGTCTAGGTTTATGTCGTCAAACACGTACCTCAATACCGTGCAAGGAATTGTTTGTATTTGACCGCTAAAGACAAAAAAGTTTTCTTTGTCCATCCAGAAAACGCGGCTTCCAATAGCCGTCGCGGCATTCGGAGAGATAACCGACACGTTGTTGGCTAAGAGGTTGAACGAAAACGTGAACGGCGGTCCAACAAATCTCATGCCGTACAACGAAGAATCCGTCCAGATTAAAATCTGCTGTCGAGTTTCAATTCCTGCAATTATTTCAGAACCAGAGGATAAACGTTGATCGCCTGACGTATTGGTTACTTGCGGGGTCCAATCGACCGCGCTTTCCTGATCTGACCAACGAACTAAAAGAAGATCTTGGTCCGTGGTTCCTATGGTGTTTGCCCCAAGACAGATGACATGCCTGTCCGTATCAGACACTAGGACTTGCCTCGCTATGGTGGGTGCGTCTGATGCGCCCGTCTGAGCACTCAAATCCGTAGCCCTGGTGGATAGACCTAAAGTAGCGTCCCAATAATAAATGTTGTCGTCACGAACATTTATTATCAAATCCTCCCCCCAGTTATCCTGGGACCAAAGACGAGTTTCCCCCGTTGTAAAGGGTGAAACAGCATCGCCAAACCCGTAGAACCCGTGGGCTTCCTTTACCATATCGTCGTCTGAGTGAGCCGCTGCCGTCGTTCCTTTAGCCCCGCGAACAACCCCCGCATCAAGAGTGTTGCTCGACTTTCCAGTGTACTGGATAAGCTCTTCTCCAATTAATATCAGACCAACATAGGTGGCCGTTGCGCCACTGGAATGAGTTGCCGTGGTGGTCCCATCAGCGCCCCTAGTAATGTCACCAAGAACATTGCCAGAATTTGTTTTGTATTCGATATTTTCGCTGTCAATCTTAATGGTTCCCTTGGAAGGCATTCCAGAGGAATCCGCCAATTTAATAGTCGTATCTACGATGGCGACAGCAGCACTTGTTGTCGTGGACGCCGTTTCAAAAAGTGCCGCAGAAGTAAGAGCTATCGACGTTGCGCTGTCCGTTATTGCGCCATCTAGCGTGGTCTGAGAATACGTTAAAGTTAAGCCGCCAAAGAACCCCGCACCAAAGCCAGACTGTGAAATTACCGCCTCGCTACCTACATGGATTTGATAGTTGGCAATTACAGCAGAACCGCCACCGGCTGTTGAACCAGAACTAGCAGAACCGCCAGTGTCCACCGTAAAACTATTTGCCGAGATGACAGAAGCTATAACCTGTTCTTTGTTCAGGTTGTCGGTCGTCAACCCGTCAAAAGCAGTGGCTCCGCTAAAAGTAACGTAATCACCCTCAACCGCCGAATGTCCCGCTGCCGTAACGGTTACAATACCAGATCCAGAACTGCCGCTTGTAAAGGGGTTGGTGCCTAAAGTCGCCGTACTCCGAATGGGGGTAATGTCGTAATAGGCGCGTCCATTTTCTATATAGAACTTCGACGTTGTACCCGCGCCCATAAGTTTCAACGCGCCTAGAGTAACCCAACATTTAAGGGATCGAACGGTTCCTTCTACGAAAGACGCACTTACGCGCTGCCATCCACCCATCTTTTCCGGGCGACCTTTTCGGAAGCGGATTAAATTTGAATCACGCCAACCCTGTGCGTCTGCAAAAGACGTACTTTCCCGGTTAATCCCAGGTCTAAATTGAACTTTTGTTAGAGGCATCTACATCTTCCATAGCATACCTGCCAACATTAAAATAACCGCGCCAGCAGACCCTATTAAAATCATCTCAAGACGTTTTATACGCTCAACGGTTTCTTTCCACCTTTCCGCACACACTGCTTCGTGAGTGTTTAGTTTTGCGTCAACGTCTCTTATTGTCGGGGGCACCGTACTAACTCACTGCTGAAGAGTCTTCTTGTTCGTCTTCTTGCTGCAAACTAGCGATAAGTTGTCCGGTAAAAAACTCAAGCGCAGCGGTTAACTGGTCGATAGCAAACTGTTGATTTTTGCGTTGACCCTGCAATGCCTGAATTTGATTTGCAAAATACTTTTGCTGATCGCTCAAATCATCTGGCGAATACGACTTATCACCAAACGTTAAGACATTTTCGTTATTATCTTCCATTTCTATTCACTCCACTTAGAGGGAACCCCTACGACAGAAGTCGGCGTAATATGTTCATCGACTGATGCTTGGACGTTAGCTTCAACATCCGCTTTAACCACTTTACTCATATCATTTTCATCATCTGAGTCAGTTTTCCAAATCCAACCTAGAACTTGTTCTTCAGTCAGATCGTCAAAAGCTGTAAACGAAGCATCCGCATCGTATGTGATCATATTATTTCCTGCTGCGGAAGACGAATAAGTTTCGTCATCCTTTTCTTCTGTTCCGTTGCACCTCCAACTAACTTCATACACAACCTTAGACTGACCGTCTTTAGTTGGATAATACACTAGATTCTCTACTTTCCATTTCATAGTCGCAGCCATTTTAAACTTCTTTCTTTTCTATAGTGATGCTTTATAAGCAGACACAACTTCGTCAGTCCAAACTGCGTTTGCAACCGCAACAACTCTTGCGTCCTCGCCCGATAGACTAGAACCCGGAACCAAAATATGTCTATGAAAACTTCGGCTGATTTCTTCATCATCACGTTTAATTACATTAGCCGTGCGAACTTGAAGTGTTCCATTTTGTATAACTTCAATTTTGTCCACGAGGTTTGTTTCTGCTAGTGCCATTTTTTTACTCCTATGCGGCCTCGTAAGAGCCAGAAAATTGCATCATAAACGGATCATCCAAATCGGTAGCATTAAGTGCAGAAGAACCGACCGCATCACCATGAGATTGTAGTAACATAATTGCGCTGTTTTCTTTCACGTACCCAGTTAACCAAGATTTATTGGATGGGATGTCTACCTCGTTTTTCTGAGCCAATGGTAATGCCCAACCGCATCCCACATTCGCAGAAGTAATCGGAAGACTAACATTCATCACGCCAGCCGCAGTTCCTATAGAACTCATATCTAGATGGATTTGAACGTGAACAATACGGCCAATTTTTGTGTAGCGACCTACTTGCGAGGTATAACCTTGCCCAGTGCCAGCGGTTGTTTCGCCAGTTAAAGTAGGAGTCCACGTTCCCTCTTCGTAATCATCTAGAAGGTTTGCCGCAGCCGTTTCGTCGTTAAATCCAAGACCACCGCCGAGCGAAGCGTTACCATTCCCGTCGATCTTCAGAACCCATGCGTTCCCCGTATCATTATAAATCCCGAATGATCCGTTAGCGGAGTCGCCATCACCAATAGAATGGACAGAATACGATTTAGCTCCAGAGCTATTGTTATCTAAAGTCAATCTCACATATCGCGAGTTACTAGCAACATCTACGGTGAAGTGATTGGCTACATTTAAATTTGATCCGCCGCCAATCGATAGTTCTCCTGCGGAATTTAGGAGCATTCTTGTTGTTGGAGAATCTGAGCCGTCGGCAGTGGTTGCAAACTCTAAACGTCCCGGTATATCACCCGCACCGGGTGTGCCATCAACGAAGGCTGTAATTTTTGCAGCGATACTAAATAAATCTGTGCCATCAGCCGCGTTAAATGATATAGCACCTAGATTTTCATCATCAGCGACAAGTGTGTTTGTTCCGATTGTTGAACTTGCGGATTTCAGAAAACGTAGAGTAGGCTCAGATGCGTTGGTAGCACTCCACTCTGCTAGAAGAAGCGTGTTTCCTTTGTTGCTATAGTGAATTTGAGGATAATCGCTAGTTCCGGTGTTAAGATAAGAACTGTGGCCAAAAATAAACTTTGAACCAGCCGTTGTGGCATTAACGTCGTGATTAAAAATAGCAGTGCCAGCATCTGACATATCAACTGTTACAGCATCAATTGCTGAACCGCCATCAACACCTCTTAATATAATATCAGCGTCAGAGACGTTGGAAACTATGCGAAGATTGTTGGAGTTGTTGGCAAACGTGCCAATAGCAGTGCCACCATCTTTAAAGATGACATCACCGCCATCAGCATCAAGTATGATATCGGATGCGGCATCTATTATGAAGTCACCAGTGCCGTTTTGAATTAAAGTATTAGTATTATCGTGGTAGATGTCACAATCGCCAAGATCGCCAAGCCTTAATTTTGTGTTGTCAGGCAGATGCAGGACATCAGCACTTTCGTCCCATAGCATGTATTTGCCAGACGTAGCGCCGAAGAATTTAACATCATAACCAGTATCATTAACACCAACCGTAACTGTACTGTTATGTTGGACAGCGCCAGCGAACGTGGCAGATTTGTCAGAACCTTCAATAGTCAACGCTGCATCAGAGGTGCTAGAAGCTGTAGCATTGTTGTCAGCATTGGCGCTCAAGATTAACTGACCAATGTTGCTGCTACCTGTCGCTTTGAAGTGGATTCCCGCCTTATGATAACTAGCGCTCGTAGCGGTGTTGTTTGTTACACCAAATAATAGTGAAGCTACGTCATTGGTCGCATTGTTGGAGTTCGTGATTTGCGCGTATGTTCCCTGCGTTCCACCAGAAACAGAACGATAAATATCCAAAACACCATTAAGGGTTAAACCAACATCAGCGGTATGAGTTAAACTAATATCATTATCAGCGCCGAAATACAGAACTGCGCCATCGTGACCGAGTTTTACATCTCCGCTAAACGTCGCAGAGCTAACGTTCGCCGCCAACGTACCGGCACCGGCATCAAGGAACAGGGCTTGATTTGAATATTGGCTTTCCACCGTAAAATCTAGCCCGGCGGCACCGGCTTGATTAACCACAACACCATACTGTGTTATGGTTAAGGGGATTGCGTTGTTGGCGTAAAAATTAATTTCGTCCGCTGTACCAAAATCAATTTTGGTCGAATTGTCCTCACCCAGTTTAATGTCAGTTGCGAATAACGAACCAACACTTATGTTGCCTGCCGCGTTGCTTTGGTCAATAAACGATACAGTATTTGATTTAAATTCAAGGTCGTCGGCAGAGTTCGTTGTTAGTCCGACTTTGCCGCTGGCTCTGTTCGTTACATACAATTCGTCGCCGCTGGCTCCGCCAAATGTTGCGATAGTGCCGGTCGCGCCTAGGATTACTTCAAGGCTACCACCAATACTTCCAGTAGCCCCGCTACCCACAAGTGTTTTACCAAGAACTTTAAGAGAATCGGCACTCTCATCCCACAACATATACTTGCCAGATGTAGCACCGAAGAATTTAACGTCATAACCAGTATCGTCTACGCCAACTGTAATTGTGCCATCAGCTTGAACAGCACCATCAATATCAACAGCATCTAGGTTTGTTGTTCCGTCGATATCGGCATTGCCCGATATATCTAGCGTAGCAGCGTCTAACTCTCCACTTAATGTAATGTTTGTTGCGCCAGTAACGGCACCACCCAAGGTAAGAGCACCATCAATCGCGGCTGCGCCGGTAACTTCCAACGTACCAATCTGAAGATCAGCGAGAGCATCAACAACGGCTGCGCCTGAACCTGCGCCATCACAGTAGATAATTGCGTTCTTACCGTTTTGAACGGTGACGTTTGCGCCTGAACCCTGACTTAGGATAAGGCTATAAGGACCACTAGAACCAGAATCGGTAGTTGCGTTTTCAATAATAAACCAAGCGGGAGCCGTGTTTGGGGCTATTGTAACTGTGCAATTTGAATCCAAAGCCCCCGTAAATTTAATTACGCGGTACATGCCATCTTGGAGATTTTCAGTACCGGACCCTGGAGATGCTTCGCGAACAGTTAAAGTAGCCGTATCCGCGTTTGTTGTTATAGCAACTGCTTTATACGAGGCTATACGGTCAATGATATCAAAGTTGTGGTTCGTCGTGGTGCCCCATGTACCAGACTGTTCACCCGAACCAATCTTCTCAATACCAAAACCTGTAGTAAATGTAGAAGCCATATTCTTTTCCTATGCCGCTATCTTAGTCCACTCAGGTGACTGAGTATCAGTTATTGCAGACCATTCGGCGCTTTGCCCCGGAACTACATTAGCCCAATCAGGTGATTGAGTGTCCGTTACCACGGACCATCCGGCGCTTTGCCCCGGAACTATACCACTCCAATCGGCATCTTGTCCTGGCACAATTATTCGCCACACAAAAGCATTGCCAACGGCTGTAGCCGCCGAAACCCCAGTAACCGAAGGCTGTACGTCTACTCTTACACTGCCAACGGATGCCGTTGCTGAAACCCCAGTAACGGAGGTCTGTATGTCTACTCTTACACTGCCGGTAGCCGTAGCTGCCGAAACCCCCGTAACCGAAGGCTGTATGTCAACCCGTACACTGCCAACGGCAGTAGCCGCCGAAACCCCCGTAACTGAAGGCTGTATGTCAACCCGCGCAGTGCCAATGGCCGTAGCAGAAGAAACCCCGGTAACCGGAAGAGAATTATTCCAGGCCCCAGAGTTCCATGTACCTCTGCCCCAACCAAGAACAGTCATTACGCAATCCTGATTAAAGCGTTGTTTGCGTCATTGGCGGGCATTGTAACGGTAAAGTTTCCCGCGCTTGAAGAACTGTCACCACCGAAGTTAATCACACATACCGAAGGTTTTGCTGCGTGTGTTGTTGTACCCGCCGTACCCGCGTTAGCCAGCGTTGAGTTATAAATCAAAGCCCCCCGCGCATCCGTGATTGTAGCCGAGGACCACGTAACATCAGCCATGTCTATAAACGCAGTAGGAACTGAACTGCTGTTATCAGCAAGACCAATAGTTACGCTCGACAACGCTTCACCACCCGCAGTGTAGTTTGTTCCACTAACTTCGTTGCTTGTTGAATAACCCGTGGTGTCGGCATCAATAGAAGAACTGTTGGTAAAAAGAGCTATCTTAAACGTGTCTGCTGAAATGGTACTGCCATCTCCACGAGAGTGCGAGGTCCAAAAATGAATGCCTGCGTTTATCTCACGCTTGTAAGTCCCGCAAATCGCTGATGATCCAATCGCCATCACAAACTCCTTATAATCTCAGCCAAATCATGTTGGCCTTGCTGCTTCATCAAAGCATAAATGCTAGTTCTTTCGTTTTCTGCCATCTTAGCCATATAAAAAACCAACACTTTCCGTATATGGTCTTTATAAGCTAGCGCCTGATCTCGTATAGCAGGCGGGGCTGTTTCTGAAACAACCATTATCTTGTTAAGGGCCATCTCTGCCATTTGTTCTGGCGAATGACCCCCGTTATCGGACGTAAAAACCAGCGCGTTGCCTATTTCACCACTCGCGCAACCGCTCATTATTACGCAACGCCCCTTCGGACACGATCATATCTATATTGGTCGCGTGTCTGCAAGCCTTCTCCAAGGTTCTTCAACCATTGCAACGCTTCCCCATAACGCTGGTTATAAAGACCCAGAAGATCTGGTTCCCCCTTCAAAAAGGTATAGGCCTCAACAAGAGAACCGTACAACAACGCCAACTCTGCGTTTGTCCCAAGCCAACTTGTGCCATCGGACGATTCTGTAATGGATTGCGGCCGGTAGAAATAATGCAACTCCACGGTATAATTTGAATCAGGAGTTGGGGCTATTAGAAACGTGTCCTGATCAAAATCGCCGTAGTAAAGGGGAACGCCTGTGGTCGCAGGATTAGGCGTGTAATCCTGCAACATCGTCACCTGCTTGTATAAAAGAAACTCTTTGCTTGATGAGACTATGACACTCAAGGAGTTTTGAGCGAGAAAGTCACTTGGCTTCGCTAGAAAAGCGTTTCCAGATGTAACGGTGCCCTGCGTATTCTTACGAAAAACATCTAGCTGACATTCTTTTAAAATTCGTTCTTCGGAATTAATAATGAACCGCGGCAACTGACTAACAAAGGTTGATTCCGTGCTTTGAACGTAATCCTGAATAGCCGTTTTAAGTGTTGTAAACGTGAATGCCATAAAACACCCCTATTACGAAGACAGAGTGACAGGACCAGCTGAAACTATCCCACCTCCCCCTGTCACGTTTCCAGTTGTTGCCGTTCCGCTGCTGGCGCTAAAGGTGTAAGTGTCATCAGAGACTTTAGTTATGGAATAACCAGAAGCTTGCTCCAGAACACTTTCTACGAATCCATCAAACGATTCCACAGTTCTAAACCGAACTGTGTCGCCCGTGCTTCGACCATGCCCTGGTTCAGTTACGGTAATAACGGCAGAGCCACTGCCGGAAGACCTAAAAGGGTTTAAAGCCAGAAGAACACTAACAGCAGGCTCTATACGATCAGGCCTAGCGTCACGTAAGGCTTGGGGATCCGCAATAACCCGTTTGGGCTCTATCTGAGGCTGTTTAGACTCGTATTCATCGGGACCAACAAGACTACCGTTCCATTCTTTCAGCATTACCCGTAGCGGATACGCCCTTCCAGAACGATCCGATATACCTAATGCATATGTGCCAGCGGCATATCGAGCCATCACCTAATACTCAACGAAGAAAAACTAGGAACTAGTCTCAACGCTGTCCGTTCAGAGTCCTCGCTGGCAGCACGCATAAATTCTTCATCGTAGACAGCTTTAAGTGTTGGTAGTAACTGAGGTGCCTTTTTCATGGACAAATAATACGCCAAACCAGCGGTAAGACACGGTAAAAACCTAAAAGGTATGTCTGCCGTATTGACGCCCGCATCAGCGTCCTCTATCCGCCGAATACGGTAATAAATAAGTTGGTCGGTAGAGTTTTCTGGAGAGGGCCAGATCGTAATTGTCGGTGTGATTAAACGATCTATGTAAAACTGAGACGGTCGGCCTTGTGTAGTTTTATCAGGGGTGTCTAGGTAATCCCCTCGACTAATCCTACTAATGCCAATGTCCGATCCACTACGCCGTACAACCGCTTCCAAAACATCCACCGCAGACTGAGCGTCCACCAAACTTGGGTCAGCACTGATTGTAGTACTGGCAGCACTGCTGGAACCTGTTATGGTTTCACCAGCGGTAAAGGCCCCAGAAGGAACAGTAACCGTTATCGTGGTTGAAGAGGGCTTTGTTATAACAGACGCCGTGGAACCGCTTGTCCCTCCTGTTATGGTTTCCCCCACACTAAGATTAGTAGAAGCCCCAACAGTAGCTGTTATGGTGCCGATAGGATAAGTTGCCACGGCCGAAGAAGTCGATAGTTGTGCAAGAGTTTGCGTAACCTCCTCAACCGTCCAGAGGTTCAGACCTCGATTAGCCCATTCCGCAAAGAGAAGATTTAATGAACGCCGTGCGGTTCGAGCATCGTAACCAGTGCGAAACTCAAGACCGCAACGTTCAAAGGCCTCCTCTGTGATTTCGGCCATGTCTAGGTTAAAATCAGCAGATCCAGAGGTTGCCATCTAACTTACCTAGTACTCTTTTAAACAGTAGAGAACCACCGAATAGGTATCCCCACTAGTGTGACCAACGGTAGTAAACTGTATATCTCCAGTTTTCCCGCCAGAAGCCGCGACATTTGGAAGACCGCTTATATCAGAATAATCCAGCGTGTCGGAGTAATCTGCTGGAAGTTGCGCTGCAATAACGTCGGTCGATGCGTCCCAAAGAATTTTAACACCCATGCCGACATTGGAAAACACGATCTTCTGGATACGAACACCTGTACAAGCCGTCCCGTCTTGCCGCGAAGCTAAAGCAGAAACATCAACTTTTGTAACAGCAGCCTCTCCAGTTCCATCGCTGGTGTTCGTGCAGTAAATAACAGCGTTTCGATCTCCGTCCTGTACTGTCGTCGCTGTAACAGCATCAGCCATATAAACCTCCTCTAGAAATTGGGGGGACTACCGCCCCCCCAACACTAACTATTCAAACGGCGTTGCTAAAGTGGCATCGCCAGAGAGGAATGCTTCGCAGTGCCACACAGCAGCTGTTGTCGCTTTTAGACGAATAATGCCGCCAACAAGCCAACCTTGTTCTATCGAACCAAGGTCTATCGTATCATCGTTGCTGGCATCAGGAATAAAGGTGTTTGTGTCGCCCGCCGTTCCATCGTCAAATATTTGAGCAAAACCAGAATACAGATCATCGGTATTTGCCGTATTGATCTGACCGGCCCCTGTAAAGGTCGTGCCTACAATGAAAGTATATTGTAGACCCGCTGCCGCCGTTGGTAGCGTGACAACAATTCCTGCCGCACGGTTCAAAGTAAAGACTGCGCCAGATTGCGTCGTAGCAACCGTATAAGTCGCATCCTCAATCGAAACGATGTTGGCATAAGATGAAACATAGCCGGTAGTTACTAGGTTACCACTAGTATCTACGTCTAAATTAGTTGTCACCGCACCCGTGGTAGCGTTGACACTGATTTGCTCAAAACCGTTTTCAGCCCGAACCGGACCATTAAATGTCGTATTAGCCATTGGATTCCTCCTTACGAGAGATTCGCCCTAGAGTCTTCGTAAGCGTCTGCTGGGACAGTCGCTAGGGCTATATGATTCCCAGAATAAATTACATAACAAATACCATAAAGTGGAGGGAAGTCACTAAGGACTTCCCTCCTTTTATTTACGCACCGGGAGATCCGTACACGCAACGTGGATCAGAGTAACCGTAGCTATAACGCTCACGGGCTTTGAACCGAACATTACCTGTATCGAAATCACCTTCCATCTTCGTGGACATCGGCATACGTTCAAAGTGAACGAAACCGCGAGGCGCATCCGTCTTAACGAAGAACGCATCCGTGTCAGTCAGATAGTGGTTAACAACGTAACCCTGCGGAAGCATACCCATGTTCCGCATGGCATTAACATCGTTGTCGGCACTGCCTGGACGAAGAGTAGATTCCAGCAGACGATCTGCAACAAATTGCAGTGCTGGCGGAATGATCAACTTCTGACCACGAACCGATACTTTGAGGCCGCGCTCATCGACAAAAGCTGCAATGTCGATAAGAGCATTTTCAAGGCTGGTTTCGTTCAAATCAGCAGCTGTACTGGGCTCGTTACGAAGGTCGTTATTATTCGTAAGAGGATGGTCTGTTGCACAAAGCTCCTTACCATCACCGCCCGTAAAGGTGCTATCAAAAGCATTGTTCAGCGTAGCGGCGCCCTTCACCTGCTTGGTGTTGGCCATGCTGCGTGCCAAAGCTTTCGTATAACGTGACGCAAGACGATCATACAAATTGTCCTCGATAGCCTCTTCCGTGATGGAAAAGGCCAGGGCTATCGTTTCATGCGTATACCTGGCGGTGTACGCTTCTTGCGCGTCATCGAACGAAACGGCCGAACCCTCTGCTTTAACAGGGGCCGAACCAAAACCAGAGAGCATCACCTCTTCTTCAAAAGCACGTTCTGAAGATTCAGTATCATAAATCTCTGATGCCTCATCGTCATACCTAGCATACTCAAGGCCGAAAAGGGCGTTGAGACCAGGCTCTAGCTCTTTAGCTAGTTGGGCTCTACTAATAGCCATTTTTCAGTCCTCCTATACGCCAGTGGTTGAAGGTGTACCAGCAGCAATAGCACCATTGTTGCTATTGAAGTGGTTGTTCAACCGGACGATTGCGCCAATTCCAGCCGCTGAGAAGTCAGCGTTCTCTGGATCATCGACCCAGCCCACAATACGCATTTGCAGAGCTGCCGTGGTTGCAATCGTACTGATTGCAAGGCGACCCAGCGAAACACCTGTGGCATCTGTGCCAGTGATCGCAGTTGAGAAGTTAGCGTTTTCAAAGACGTTGCTACGTGCCGTAGCTTTACTGGTCCACGAAGCATCCGTTGCGATAACATAAAGTTGCATCGGATCGTCGTTTACAAACGCCTTTACTGGATGGTTAGAGTCTGCCCCGGTTCCGGGCCAGTAATTACTCCAAACGGTCTTACCAGTGGTACTGGACACATACTCGCACCCCTGAAATACACCTAAAAGACCCACCGTACCACCGGCCGCGGCGCCTGGGGCGTCGATATAACCGGTAGAAAGCGGAATCACGGGTTCGCCGTGATACAGCTTGTTGGTGTTTCCATTCGCGATTTCATAGGCAGAGTACTGGGTCATACCAGTGGAGTTTGAGGCCCCGCCCTGCTTGTTTAGAGGGCGAAGACCAAAGCTTCCATTACTGTTAGCCATGTTCTCTCCTAGTCCTCATTCTGAGGACCTCCAAAAGTTACACGAGATTGCCGATCAGGTTTGTTAATCGGCATTGCCGGATGCTGCTCACGAGCCAAGTCGTTATCAACAGCCGTCATCTGATCCCTTGTCATGTCTCGGAAATACGCACCGCGCTCCTCAACAATCTCAAGCGGAACTCTTGCAAGCAAAAGACCACCAACACCTATAACACCAGCGTGCTTACCGTCCTCAATGGTCGGAACCTCAAAATCCGGGTATTCATCACCACGCACCAGTTCCCATCCCTCTCGAGATCGTGCTGCTACGTTTTTGCGGTCATCAAAACCCATCACTTCAGTTCTAATCCATCGATGCTTGTAGCCCTCTGGGGCCGGCGGTGCGTCCAACATGGACGGTGGCTTCCAAGGTTCCCTGCGTGCTTGCCTTGCACGAGTTTGATTGGCTCTTGGCGTTCTCGTAGACTTTTCGCGAGATGTGTTCTCAGTAGTCATGGCTAGTCCCTCACATATTTTGCGTATTCCTCAAGCGGCACATTAAGCTTCTTAGCTATAGCAACTTGAGATGGGGTTAGCCGCACAGTTTTCCGTCCAGTCTTTTTGCGGGAAGCGGAAGATTCGGCCGACGCAACCTTTCTTCCCCCGTTCGTTTTTGACTTGGGATCAAGTTTGTTTGGAAACTCATCCCTAAGTCTAGAATCTAGTTCAGCATAATACGCATCTGAGTTGGGGTCAAATCCTTCATCCTCAACTAATCTACGATGTATGCCAAAGGCACCGTAGGTCATGACCTCATCATTGCCAAACCAAGTGTTTTCCGAAGCCCATGCTTCAGCCTTTGGGTCAGGCGTTGCCTGCGGTTGGGGCTGTGGTTGGGCCGGTTGGGGCGGCAACGGTGGTGGTGCAGGTGTCTCAACGCGGTTCTCTTTTTTACTACGCGCAACATTTGCACTGGATTTTTGCACCGTTAGGTTAGCTAAATCTTCCTGCGCCTGAACCAACTTGTCAACATCGCCCGTTTCATGAGCTTCTCGAAGGGCTTGTTTAGCCGAATCAAGCTCACTTGAAACGCGGCCGTCAAACTGGGCCATGTACCCCTCATCAAGAGCGGTAATGCGTTGTTTGAGGTTTTCGTTTTCCTTACGGACGCTTTCAGCAAACTCAATCGCTGTCTGCTTCTGGCGCTCCTCCTCTCGAAAACGTTTGGTCAGCTGGCTAATCCGTCCTTGGACGCCTGCGCTATATTGTTCAAGCTCACCCGAAGAATCGTCCTCCTCTACTACATCTGGAGGTGCAGCTAAAGGTGCGGCTTCCTTATCTTCTTGAGGTGAAATATTTACTTCTGTGGCGTCTTCGTCTTTATCGCCAACGTCAATCTTCGTCTCGTTAGGCATGGTCGTTCTCCATGGGTTCTTTCTATATGTGCTTAATGTCGTCAGGCTCTAGGATGGTCGCTATGACCTCGTCATCATTGATAATACGGACCTCTCCGCCATCAATCTTAAAACGGGCACCGGCATATCGACCAATGCACACCCAATCGCCTTCGTTACACCAGTTGCGGTCTGATTCTTCACCGAATTTTGAAGTATCCTGGTAAGCTAGGTTACCAACCTTCAAAACATACGCGACTACCGTCGCCAAGGCTTCCCTGTCTCGAACGGCATCAGGAATATGGATTCCGCCGTCCGTGGTAGCCTTACCCATGTAAGGCATCACCAAAAGACGCCATCCCGTGGGTTGTGGTAGCCGGTCCTTCATGTTCTTGCTTACAAGAGAAGGATCAAGAACTTTCTCTTCTTTATTAACATAGGCAGACGCAAGAACTTTCTCTTCGGTGGCTTTCTTCGCCGCTATAACGTGGTCTGGAACGTATAGGGTCTTACTCATTCGTCCTCCGTGGTTTGCAGGAGATCCTTTATCTCCCGTTGACTAAATTCTAGGCCTTCGAGCTCTCCAATAAGTCTTTGATAAGACTCCATGTCTTTTGGAGCGCCGTGCAGGATCGCATCCTGTGTGAGTTCTATGCGACTTTCAATTGCCCGCAACAGGTTGTAAGCGAAAGTCGTTGGGTCGGCCATGTTCTAGAAAGACCCCCTAAAGTTTTTGCCGCTAACTGCACCGCCCTTGGAATACTTGATGGGGCCGCGGTCACTGTAGCTCATGCCACCGTTTTCATAGCCGAGCTCATCTATGATTAAACCGCCCATATTCCTACGGGGCTGGTCAGCGCCCCCCGCCATCTTCATGCCGATTGAGTCAAAACGGACTTGACTTTTATCCACTTCAGGATCCGCACTGTCTAGTTGTTTGTGCGCTGATTTTTTTTGTTCTGAGGTGGCCCTAGCTTCGACGCCCTCCGCCCACTTACGATTTGTAGAATCCTTGGGTTCTTTAGAATCATCAAGGATAAACACGGCTTCAACAACCTCGGCATTGGTGGGTGTTCTTGCGCCCCCACCGTCCTGATACGGAATAGGCTTTCCATCTTTCATAGGCATTAGAAAGTCCCCTTTCCGCCGTTGTTGTTGAAGTGACGAGCGCGAACCTGGTTCTCCGTGCTTTTGATCAAAGAACTGTCCTCGTCACGCTCTTCTGGACGATACCGCATCGGGGACATCCGCCCAAGGCGTACAACCATGACCGTTCCGCCCATGCCGCGGTTCATCTCAAAGCCGCCCATGCCAGGGGGACCACTCATGTCATTCATCATACTGGCTCTACGCATAAGACCACCTGCTTTCTGTTCTGTGATGCCCATCTGGTCGGACATCTGATCAACCATACCGCCATCGCGATACCCTGCCTGCATCTCTGCATAAGCTTTATCACTGACAGTGCTTTTACTCTTAGAACGCGACGTTCCAGCCTTTTTACGCTTATTAATGTTTTCTACCAAGGACATTTAACATCTCCACCTTTTACGAGCCTGTCTTAAACGGCTCTTTGGATCCTTTGCCGCCTTCGGAAACTTCTTCATCTGACCAGCAGACCTAGCGCAATAAGACTTCCGCCTCTTCGCCGCGGTGCTACCCTTTTTAACTTTACCCGTAACGGCCGTCTTTAGTTTGGAGCCCGGATTCTTCTTGCGATACGCCTTTACGCCCTTCTTCGTCATCCCAGCACCCTTGCTGGTCTTCCGGTAATTCGCACCTTTGCCCTTGGTGGTGCGGCGGATGGGCTTTTCTTTTTTAGCCATTTTGTTTCACGTGAAACATTACGCTTTCTTCCGCGCTTTTTTCTTAGCGGCAGGCGGTAATTTACTAAAATGATACAGTTTTTTACTGTTTTTCGTGTGTTTCGCGCCAGAATGCAAATCGCCGTTGGGCATCTTATGCGTGCCACCGGTATGTCTAGTACCGTCCTTGTAGTAATGCGCCATGCCCTTCGCCATACTATGCTTTCCTTTTTCGAGACTCCGACAAAGCTATCGCAATAGCCTGCTTCCTACTCTTAACCCTTGGACCCTTCTTGCTTCCACTTCGTAACTTACCCTCTTTATGTTCTTTTAGCACCTTCCGAATTTTACTTTTGCGCTTGGCCTTCCGAATCGTGCTCTTGCGCCTGCGCTTTTTGCCGGTCAGCTGCTTGGAAGTCTGGGCGCGGGAAATGGCCATTAATTCCCTCTTCCAGCGGCGCCTTGCTCAATGCGCTCACGATTAACCTCCGCCCGCAACAAGGCAATGTCCTCTTGCGAGTCAATCTTCTCAGCCGCCAACTCTTCCTTGGTCTTTTCTCGCGCAACATCAAAGAGTAGACGCTGATCAAACTCTTCAGCCTTGCGCTGTATGTCAGAGGCCTTGATATCCAATTCCTTGGCGCGAAGCTCTACCAAAGGATCTTCTTGCTCCGGTGGCATCAGCATTGCCATCACTTCTTGCGTGTACTGGGCAATCAATTCAGCAACCATCGACTCTGGATCACCCATTTGTGGCATTGGCGGGGCCATTTCAGGTGAAATCTGGCCCATCTGGATCGCCTGTTGCACCTGCATGGCCTGTTGTTGCATCTGTTGCATCTGCATTTCAACCTCTTGCCGTGCCTTCAAAGCAATATGTTCGCTCAAATGAGATTGTAACATGGCCTGAACAGGAGGTGCCGTCATCACCATCGGCGTTTTCATAAACGCAACATGCGTCATTATGTGCGCGTCGTGGTTCTGACCGGGAAATGCCTGCAACGGCTTCATTGTTAGTGCAGTTGCATTCTCAACGCCCGGATCTACAGGTTGCGGCGGTTGCGGCGCCGGTAACAACGCCTCGATGTTATGAACGCCAATCGCTTCGTACATTCTGCGATAGGCTTCATAAAGGTTGTGCATTTCGGGACTTGCCTGCGCCAACTGCAACTGTGTTTGCGCCAACGCCAACCTTTGTGACATGGAGAAGATATTCGGATCAGATACGGGTATAACATCGACACGTTCATCAAAATCCGCTTGTTTTATAGATGTTTCGGCTCCGTAAACATTATAGGGGTACATTGGCGGTAATGATTCCGCAAAAACACGGGACAGCATTTTAAATTCTTGCTTCTGCGCGTAATGCAGGCGCTTGTGAATCGCAGACATTACCTTCGATCCACGTTCCAAAAGTGCAACAGTCGTCCCTACCGCTGCCTGCTGGTTACCATCGCCAACCTGCATGTCGGCAATCGCTGCAAACCGCTGCCCAGCCTCTACAACAAAGCCCAAGAGAGACATTAATGTCTGACTAGGCTCCTTGTACGGAAGCGGCATGATACTTTCTCTAAGGGCGCCACCAGGAACGTCAATATCGCGAAACTCACCAGGAGAAAGAGGCTCATCAGAATCACGAATACGAATGCCACGAGCTTTAAAGCCAGCAGGAAGATTGGCGAGAGTGCCTGCATCAATTAACTGCCTCAGAATTGAAGTTGCTGACCGGCCCAGCCCGCCAATCATGTGGAGCAAACCAAACCCATAAAACCCCAGACCTGGCAAAAACTTGTAATGGGTAAAGTACTGAACCTTCTTGTAGTACTCGTCACCCTCAACCCAGTTGCGGCGAACAGACAGAACTTTTGAGCTACCCTCGTCTATCGTAACAATGTACGGAAGCTTGATACCCGTTTCTTCGCCATCCAAGGGATGAGTATGCTCAAATCCCGGTAAATCTAGGTCCGTATGAACCTCGAGCAACGTGCAATCCTGATCATCGCCGCCCGTGCGTTCAATGCCTATGAGATCCCGCTCCTTCTCGCGAACCTCATCGTCGTCCTCATACGCCATGATATCAACATCACGATAAAATCCGGCAGCCTGGAACTTCCGAACATCGTTCGTGTTCATACGAATGACATGAGTGATGCGAGATGCCGAAGATAAATCCGCCGCGTTATACGGAACCAGAAGATCATCAGCAGGAACAAAACGGGAAACCGCCCTGTCCAAAATGTCGTCAAAATAAACTTTCTTAAATGCACTGCCCGCCAACGGGAGATAAAACAACAAACGGTCCATCTCCGGGTCGTATTCGTCCATGACATTCATGATCTGATAGTTCATGAACTCCTGAACACGCTGGGACTGACTCTCTACCTCCGGGGTCGATGCTCCAACGACCTGCGTGCGAACAGGTCCAGAACTTGGTAAAAGTTCCTTGTACGCCTGCGCTTGAAACTGTGTAACCGCCTCTGCAATAACAGGATGCGTAACACCACTGGACCCGCGAAACGGCTCCTCGCGACTCTCGTACTTGATCCCCAGAAGATCCAGACCCTCCGTATAAGCGTCCTCCCATTCCTGACGACCAGCCTTGTCATCCTCATAATAGCCAACGAGCTCCGAAGATATCTCCATCAGAACACGTTCGTCCAAAACCTCGGCAAGATTTGCATCCGGTTCAGCCTGTAACTGCTCCGTGAGCATCTCTTCAAAGTTCAAAACAACAGAACCGTCTTCCTGCTCCTCAATGTCAGTGGGCTCCTCTATCTCCTCAACCTCAATCTCCTCCTCGGACATACCACCTAAAGGCATCCCTTGAGAGGGCATCCCACCATCGATCAAGGAAACGGGTTCTTCAGCCATGACCTACTTACCTTTCTCAGCTTGCCACGCACGCGCCTTGCTCATGCTGCGCGAACCAAACCAAAACGCAATAATAGAGGAGAATATAACAGAAGTTTCCGGGTCCCAGATAGCAATTAGCCCCGCAGACAGGTCCATCCCATCTGTCATCACCATAGTGTATACCGTGACGCCTTTGATGGTAGCAAACAGGAGAAAGAAGGCATAAGTAAGGACAGGGCGCACGCTACCCCGGAGAGCGTTGACAAAACCTCCAGCGTCAATAGACCTGTCATGCTCATATATACCCTTTGTCTCCGCAATATCCGCTTCTGCGTCCAGTTCCGCAATCTTTAGCGTAGACAACTGACTCGCATACTTGGCTTTGGCCTCAAGCATGGCCAAATCCTGCTTATTTTGCTGCCCCTGCTTAAAATACCCCAAAACCTCTGGAATTATCGACGTTCCAAAGCCTAATGCCGTCCCTAACAACGACATAATCATCAGTTTTTACCCTGAATGTCCAAAATACACCTACTTTCTGCTCATATAGGCACTCATACCCATGTAAGCGCACGTAACCCCAGAAAAAGCTATGTATGCTAGACCTAAAAGGTCACTTATGGACTTTAGTCTACTCTCACTTACCACAAAAAACAAAAGGCCCGTCATTCCGGCCATGATTGCAAGAGCACACCACGCCATATGACGCTGGGCATCCATCTTCTCAGCCGTTTCAATGGCCTCGATAGCCGCAAGCTCCGTGTCTGACACAACACCGTCGCCATCAAGGTCCAAATCCTTGTAACGACTGTTCCTCTCAAGCTTCTTCTGCGTCATTTCTTCGTGTTCCAAAGTTCAAACAAGACCTTAACCTTGTCTTTTAACACTTCCAGGTCACCATGCATCTTGGCCAATACTATAATAAGACCAATAATGGCAACCAGAACAGGCCATGCCGCATTGAAAACATCGATTATCGAAACATCAACTCCATCCGGCATGGCTCCGCCCCGCAAACAGACCTAAATAACGCCCTTTTCCTTCAATAAAAAACCAACAACACCACCAACCATGCCAACAATAATAACAGGCGGTTGCGAAATCAAAATTCCAACACCCATAACAACACCACCCAAGGCAGCATAACTAGAAGGCTCCTGCATACGTTCCTTAATCCACTCCATGTGCCCTACTCCTTGCAGTTGAAACTAATAATACTGACGAAAAGCTAACACATTCGAAACCTCTTCGTCTTCCTCGTCCGTGTCAAGGCTTACAAAGCCACCCTTGCGATAACGAATAAGAGCCATCGTCATAGAATCGCAGAAATCATCATGGTCCCCATTCGGAAACGCCGCACACTCGTCAATAACATCCTCCGAAAAACGCTTGTCCGGTGCCCATACCCGCCCAGACTCAAACATCGGCGCAACCAAATGCATCCGCGTATGCTTGTCGTTGCCCCTGGACGGTGTATAATTTACAACCGGTATCCCTATCCGCCGTAACTCGTCCGTGAGCGGTGTACCAGTAGCCTTCGCCTCAATCAAAACCATGTCAGGCTCCCAGTAATTATACTCCTCTAATGCCGTCTCCTTCAACTCTGGAAAATCCCAACGACCCCGCTTCGCATCCATCAGTATAATGTTGTCTGGACCACCCTCGGTCGGCTGAAATACACCCCAGGTCGTAATAGCCGAATAATCCGCCGTCTCCTTCTTGCTAAACGCCGTGTCATAACTCTGCATTATATAACTAACAGGCGGTATAGACTCCTTCTCCCACTTGTTCCACCACTCCTTCTTGATAATCGCACCCTCTTCAGCAACAGGGTTCTGCTGCCACTGAGCATTCCACTTGCTCAAGGACAACGATGCCTTGACCCTTAACAACTCGTCCTTCTTCCAAAATTCAGGCCACAACAAATTGCCGCTCGGCAATATCGCCGGAAACTCAACAATGTCCCACTGATCCGACATCACATCCGATGCCTGCGCCCGGATCAACTTCCCCGTCAAATCCTTCAAAGACCAACGCGTCATAACAACAACTATAGATCCACCCGGCTGTAACCGCTGACGAGGACCAGACGTATACCACTCATACGCGTGCTCCATCGCCGTCTCAGATAACGCATCCTGCTCCGAATGAGGGTCATCAATAATTAACAAATCTGCACCGCGACCCGTGATCGCACCACCAACACCCGCCGCATAATACTCACCACCCTGACCCGTCTCCCAACGACCCGCCGCCTTGGAATCCGCCTTCAAATCAACGTCAGGAAATATCTGCTTGTAAATCTCCAACTCCATCAAGTTACGAACCTTACGACCAAACCTAACCGCCAACTCAGCCGTGTGCGTCGTCTGAATGATCTTCAATGCAGGGTTCTTCCCAATTAACCACGCAGGTAACAAATAACTCGCAAACTCACTCTTCGTATGTCGAGGCGGCATGTTGACAATGATCCGAGAGCCGCGGTTCACGGACAACTTCTCAAATTGCTTCGCTACCTGCTTGTGATGACTCCCCTCAATAAAACCATCGTAAACATGCTTAACAAAAACCATAAAATCTTCCTGAGCACGCTCACGTATCTCCAAAACATTACGCGCCTGCTCCAAAGCAAGAATCTCGCGTAATACCTCATCAGACGCCGTCAACATGACAATCTCCAAATGAAATTATATATGCAAAAAATTGTAAGCGATTTTGTTTCAAAACAACAGGGGGGCCTAAATGACAGATACACCCAATTATATCCGCGGAACACTATCTTCCTCCTCGCTCTGCTCGGAGGGCGCGGCCGCTCGAGCGCGGCCCGATGGGCGGTCGGGCGATGATCGATCGACCATCGCCCTAAGTACCTAAGCCCGACGACCTACCAATTTGTTAGTTGTTCATTCTCAAACAATTGCGCCATTGCAAGCTTGCGCTTACGGTTTCGTGCTAGATCGTCTATTAGATCGTTGGCCAAGCGCGTTAACGCTTCAACCTGTTCATCTTCCATGCCAAATAAATGATCAGCTGTCATGTTGCGCGAAGCGTGTGTTTCTTTTGAGTACCACGCCAAAAACTGTTTAGGCGTCCAATCTCGAGATTTATAGGTCGGATGGTCCCTGTCGGTGTTTAAGATTGCGTCGATTAGTTTGGCATCTATATGTGTCATGTTTTGCCCCTTTGATTTAGTTGATTGTCTTTCCGTCTACAGACACGCGCGATTTCGTCTCAATCCAGACTTGTGCGCCGCATGGCAACGGATGGTTCGGATTGTATATCACTGTTGCCACGGCGTTGCCCTCCACGTCATAGATCACTAAACGATTTCCCTTCCAGTTATCTTTATATGTCTTTGCCGTGATCACGGCGTTGCGCTCATTGTGTTTTTTGTTCGCACGTATCACGTGCTGGTTGATATGGATACGCTTTTTCATGTTTTTCCCCTTTTGAAGTAGTGGGCGCGGCGTGATGCCGCGCCCTGTGGTTTTAAGACCTTGCCAGACTGACCTTGGCGGTAGTGCCGCGCTTGGTGCAGGAGTCAATCTTGTCCTGCGGCACGCCGTACTCTTTCATTAATTCAATTGCCCTATCCTTAGAGAAGCTTGAATATTTCGCATTCTCATTAAGCGCGATACCTTGGCGCGCCCAATCATAAGCGGCGTTGCCGATGGTCTTAATGGTTTTGTTAAGCAGTTTGAGATCTTCGGCGTAGGGCTTCAATTCAATGAACTTTGCCGCAACCTGCTTCTCGCTTTTAAGGATTGTGTCATCACTTAATTTAATATGTTGCATTGTTTTGTTTCCCTTGTTTGTGTCTATAACACAAGTGTTATACCATCGAATGCCATGATACGTCAACACTGTATCGTAATTAATTTGCATTTAATGTGAATTAATGGGATAGTGTGGCATGGACAATTTGGGAGGAGATAATGCGAATATGGCTCTGTTTAATAGGTGCGCTGGTGGCATTGCCCAGCGCGGTACTTATGATTTCGCAGTTATTTTGGCTAATGGATATCCATTGGCTACAGCACGCCTCAATGCATAGTCGCGTTGAGTTTTCTTTGCTCACTGTACTCGCAGCTGTCGCCATTTATGGCGGGCTCAAATGCATGGACGTAGCGCGGCGCTTGTGAGGGGCGCCGGCCGTTAACCTGGTTATACTATACGTCTACCACTGGGCGGTGCCCAGTGGCCGGCGGCCAGGCTCGAGGCCCGACCCGACCCGACCCGACCCGACCAGGCACAAAAAAGGGCGGCCCGAAGACCGCCCCGACCCCGACCCGATGGGGTCTATTTATATGTAGCCTAGCACACCGAGCAAATATGGCATGTAGCACGCACTGAGCACGGCGATAAGTATCGCCGCGCATGTGAACCCGAAAACAAAATCATGCATCACTAGCTCCCCATTTCGTAAAAACTCCCACAACCTTCATACCCTTCGAGGACATATCCGCCCGTCACTTCAATATCGGGGTTCTGTTTTATGATGGCCGCGATTACAGGGCGGGGCGCATCCCATGCGGTCTGAAATCTATAGGTTGCCGTCATAAAGTTACCTGACCACTTTTCAACGACAACGTCCTCAGTTTCGTATGCGTTCCACTTGGTCCCCCAGTTCTCACACTGCCACTCGCGCCATGTCGGGATACCTTCACGGGCGCACCGTTCCATATCATCAAGGTTAAGGTTCTCGCGAAACATGTTGGCGGGCGGCGGGATAACTTTCTCAAAATCCATATGCTTGCCCATTTGATCGACAAAGGCCATCACGGTTTGAGAGTTACCCGTTAGTTCTAATGTATTTTGTGTGTTGTTTGGCATGTCAGCGTTCCTCTATTCATTATACCAGACGGGCTCCATTTCACGAATGGGGCTCTCTTGAACGTTTTGCCCCCCAATTACTTCGGGCAATTCGCCCTTCATTGCTTTGTATGCGTTCATAAAAATAGACGCATCGCGATCTTCTTCGAGGTACAGCGTATCGGCTTCACGATACGAATACGGGCTAAATTTTTCTAAACTCAAGCCTATCGTATAAACGTCATCAAGCGGCACTTCGAGCCACCCGTGGGCTGCGTCTGCGTGAAATTTATAAGACATTTGATTTCCCCATTGGTTGTTGACTATGGGATAATATGGTAGTACTATCTGAATGTCAACAACCAAGGGAATAAAGAAATGGCAACCAAAGTAAGCTTACACAGAGTTACAAAAGTAACTAAGGAAATTCGTGAACACGTTGAGAGCGAGATGTGCGGACCCTTCACGACCACAGAGCTAACGGTGGAAACAGAAAAGGGCGAGGAACTTGTCATAACCTTATACCATCGGGGGGAATTGAAAATTGAATAGTCACATTATCGTGACGGCGTGCGCTACCTGCGAGGGTAGCGCCGTCCGCGAAATCCAGACGGGCGAGGCAAACTTTCGCGAAAGCGATTGCCAAACGTGCGACGGGTCGGGCGAGGAAACTTTCGTTGTGGCCATGTACGAAACCAAAACGGACGCATGGGAAGATTACCCCAACGCGTTGGCAATTGAGGACGTTACGACATGAGACTTTTTGAAGCATCGCCATACTACGATGAAAACGACAAGGTCATGGGCTGGGGGGTTTGGTCCCCCAGCTTAGGCGATTGGGTCATTGATGACGGGCTGGATGAAACCCAAGCCGGTCGCATCGCGGCATACCTTAACGGGAAACGCGACAAGCCCAGCGGCAGCGACGACATCCTAAAACATTACGGACTGGAGTAGTTATGCGTTCTGGCATGATATACGAAGGCCTACAGGAAGAAATAGCGCAATTGGCGCGGCGCCGCATTCGTGCGGCGCTACTTCTGTGCGACGGCAATAAAACCCAGGCCGCCGAAATTCTGGGACTCTCGAGCTACCAGACACTAACTAACTGGATGGGTCGGTACGACATACGCATTGCAGACATAAAGGACTGACCCGACCAGTTCCCGACCCAATAAAAAAGGGCGGCCCGACGGCCGCCCTAAATTTATGAAACCCGAAGCCTGGCTCTAAGGGTTTGAATCTCGCGGTTTCGCCGATCCTCCCAAACGGCTCGAGTCCTTTTCGCACCATCCTTCCCGACCTTCGGAAAAAACTTAGAACCCTCTAGACGCGCAAGGGCGCCTTGGCGACGATTTTCAATATTCTTTTTCATGATGTTTCCCCTAGTTAAAAAAGTGCGGTGGTTGATTACCTTGGCCCTTTCCAAACCGCCGGCCGCTGAACCGGCCCCGTGGGCGGTGGGGGGCGAGCGCGTCAGGTAATCTATTTTAAGGTGACGCCACCGCTCACCTCCCAAAAATTGCCCCCCTACAAGCTGTATTCGGCACGCCATTCGTCGGTCGCATCGACCAACTTAGCGTTGTCTAAGATATCAGAACGGTAAACGTCCCCCATTTCCCCATCAGGCACAAAGGGAGACTTGACGCGGCAGAACCATCGCGCATAGCGGTCCTTGTCCTCGCTGGCGCGGGACTTCCACGTATGCAAAACCTCCCACCGCCAGCCCGTGCGCGGATCCTCATACACCGCATAAGGCGTATCTTTCGCGGTTTTCCTGAATAAGTTTTTAGCCATTTGATTTCCCCTTTAGTTGTTGACTATGGGATAATATGGCAGTACTATCTGGATGTCAACAACATAAGAGGAAATTATGAAAACTAAATTAGTGTTTTGGTCAAAAGACCTCGCGCCAATGATGAAACACGCAATGGCGCATGAGCGAAAGCTTCCGTATGCGGAAAAGGTAACGAAACAGCAAGGCCTTTGGTTAGTCAAAGATGAAGGCATTTATTTGATGTCACCGACCGAAAAAAGGTTTCGGAACGCGTGGGCAAATAAGTCTTTAAAACCTGAACATTCGACAGTCGTCTACGCCAACGGCTACAAGCCAACAAAGGCGAACCGTGACACGCTGTGGGATAAAACCTATTCAGTCAGCCCTGACGACTTTGTTGAATTTCTCCCGTTAGGGGAGGGACAGGTTACAAATATTTGCAAGGGTGGTTCAATCACCGTTTGGATAGAAGGGGAGCAATTGGAATATGCAGCGTAACGATGCAGGTTTCTACGGAAACGAAACAGTCAATTGCGATTCTTGTGGGGGGATGTTTGACCCCCACAATTCGCCGTGCGAATGGGTAGAAACCAAATATCAACAATTTTTAATCTGCGGTACTTGCTACCACGGATACACGGAGGACGAATTGTCCGAACGCCTAGAGTAGTTGACGGGGGAGCGGGACCGGCCGTAAGCTGCCGGAGCCCGCACCTCGAGCGCGACACCCTCCCTGGTTGCTGCTCGGTAACTACCGGGCGCCCCGGCCGCCACCCTGGCCGGGGCTTTTTTATGCCCCGACCCCGACCCGACCCCGACCCGACCCGACCCGACCCGACTTGACATCCTGGGAAAATATGGTAGAATAAATCCGTCAACAACCAACAACGGGGAAACACCATGCGACCTAGATTTACAAAATTCTTCTCGACTGATAGCGCGAAAGCTATCAAAGCCGACCAATACGGTTATCTAAACGCCATCAACTATATGGCACCGCATACGACAGGCGGCATAGGTAACCTGTGCCCGCACTCGAGCCAAGGTTGCCGCGACTTGTGCCTCGGCATGTATAGTGGCCAAGCTGCTATGGTTTCCGATCTAGAACACGGGACCAACAAAGTGCGCGAAAGCCGCAAGGCAAAGTCGCAATTTTTCATGACCGATCGAGTTGCATTTATGAACGAAATGGCACGCCATATTCGCGCAATGATTCGGAAAGCAGAACGCGAAAACAAAAAGCTAGCCATTCGTCCGAACGGGTCAACCGACATTCCGTTTGAGCGGGTAAGATACGGACACCACGGGCAAACATTGCCGGAACGGTTCCCAGAAACGCAATTCATCGACTACACCAAAAACGCACGGCGGATTCTGGACAAGCGCAAGCCAGACAACTATCACCTGACCTTTAGCCTGTCGGAAACCAACACAGCCGACGCGGTGAAGGTTCTCGCCGCGGGTCATAACGTGGCGGTAGTGTTTGGCCATGGCCAACCCAAAACGTTTATGGGTCACAAAGTGATCGACGGAACGGAACACGACCTGCGGCACTTGGATCCGTCGCCCGTCATTGTCGGGCTGGATCCGAAAGGATCAAAGGCCAAAAAGGACACAAGCGGATTTGTGGTGAGGGATTACTAACATGCCAAAATTTACAGCTTCGGAACGGGCGAAACTAGCAAAGCAGATGTACATGCTCGAGAAAAACGGCCGGAGGGAGATCCGGCCGTGCCCGCAGTGCGGCGGCAAGCGGGAGCCAGTGTCCCACAACTACAGGACGATTGCAGAGTTGTATAGCGAAAGGGGGATCACTGTTAGTGAAACCCTGGTGGGAAACATGATCGAAGAGTACATAGCCTACCGCGACATTATTACGCGAAACGATACCGGCGCCGGTTGTTGACACATAATGGCGCCGCGCCACCTGATGCATCAGGTGGCCGCCCCGGCCGGTCTTTCCCCTTGGACCGGCCGGGGTTCCCTTTTTTCAGCTGCCCCGACCCGACCCCGAACGATCTCGAGCAGCGAATCGAAAAACCCCGACCCCGACCCGACCGACCCCGACCAAAGGCACGGGACAATGGTCCCCGACCCGACCGACCCCGACCGGAGCCCGTGTTCCACGAGCCCCCGACCTTGGTCCCCCGCAAATAAATATAGGTTCGAGGACGAGAGGGGGGAAACAAGGAAGAAACTTACGCCCCCCGACTGTGAATACGCAAAATTCCACGCAACTTGATGTGCTGAAACATTTACGCGGTTAGTCTTGGTTGTTTTGAGTTCA